>Ga0210097_1000052_pt1 | contig 56235 bp, 49 predicted proteins | sample Joice_CattailNLA_2_FD_185521 | JGI IMG/M metagenome (GOLD analysis project Ga0210097, IMG submission 185521) | Wetland microbial communities from San Francisco Bay, California, USA, that impact long-term carbon sequestration - Joice_CattailNLA_D2... | ecosystem: Environmental > Aquatic > Marine...
GGTTTCCGACTATCCTATCCAGAAAACAGCCGAAGGCGGGAAAAAAGGAGACCTCGATGGAACGGAAACGGACGACGCGCGCGGGGCGGACCCGCCCCGCCGGGGCAAAGCGGGAAAAAATCGCAGGGAGAGGAAAGCCGGAGGACTCCGGGCCGACCACGGACCGTCTCAGCATCCAGGCGATGGAAGGCGACGAATCGGCTTTTCTCGCCCTCGTCCGGTTCCATTCCACCTTCAACCCCGTTCCCCTCACCCCCGAAATACTCCTCGTCTCCGGGCTCGACATCGTCACGAGAGAACGGCTTTCGGGGCGGCTCAAGCGGAAGGAAGACAGGCTCCTTCGCCCCTTCCCGGGCATCGACATGGTGTTCTGGGGAGAGGAGTGGGTCCAGAAGACCCTGGATTCGTTCATGTGGAGAAAGCGCGGGGGGAAGCAGATCCTGAACGAGGCCTTCCTGAAGAGGCTGTGGGAGGCATCCAACGAGGGGGCCATGCTGCAGCTCCGCATCTATCGCAGGGCGGCGGTGACCCCGTCCGCCTGGATCCGGGTGAAGTATCCCCACTTCGCCAATCTCGGCCTCTCGGACACCCAGATGCTCAAGATCGCACGGGCAGAGGGTTGCCGGTTCGAGGAGCCGGCATTCCTTGCTGCCGTCCGCCGGTTCAGCCGGCGAAACCCTCTCTCCGGGAGCCGCCGAACAACTCTTCCACGCTGATCATGAACGGGCGAAGCGCCTTAGGCTTTTGCGGCTCCAGGTTTGTGGGAGGAGCGGGGCGAAGGCCGGACCGGTACGGGTGGTCTTCCGCGACCTTTAGGTGCCTGCGGATCAGCTGTTCGATCGCCGCGATAAACGGGCGCTCCCCGATATCGCAGAACGACAGGGCGATCCCCGACGCGCCCGCGCGCCCCGTACGGCCGGTGCGATGGACGTACGATTCGGGATCGTTGGGCAGATCGTAATTCAGCACGTGGGACAGCCCCACGATGTCCAGGCCCCGGGCGGCGATGTCGGTCGCTACCAGGACCCGAGACTTTCCGCGCCGGAAATTCTCCAACGCGCGTTCCCTCGCATTCTGCGTCTTGTCTCCGTGGATCGCCTCCGTGGGAATGCGGGCCCGGGCAAGATGCCTCGCAACCCGATCGGCACCGTGCCTCGTCTTCGTGAATACCAGGACGTTCCGAAGCATCGGGTCTGCCAGAAGGTGCTGGAGCAGCGCCGCCTTGTCGTGTTTCTCCACGAAGTACAGGAAGTGGTCCACGGCCTCCGGGGCGGGCTCCTGCGGTGTAACCGCCACCATCACGGGGTCGCGCAGGATCGTGTCCGCCAACCTCCGGATGTCCCCGGGGATCGTGGCGGAGAAAAAGAGGGACTGGCGACGCCGGGGCAGCTTGTCGACCAGCCGGCGTATGTCGCGTATGAAACCCATGTCGAGCATCCGGTCGGCTTCGTCCAGGACGAAGATCTCGATCGACCCCAGCGATACCAGACCCTGTGACATCAGGTCGAGGAGCCGGCCGGGGGTGGCCACGAGAATGTCCACGCCCTCCCGAAGCGCCCGCTCCTGCGGAACCTGGCTGACCCCCCCGTAGACGACGGTTTGCGTAAGTGCAGTGTGCTTCCCGTATTCGCGGAAACTCTCGCTGATCTGGATTGCCAGCTCCCGCGTGGGCGTAAGTATCAGCGCGCGGACAGGTCGTAGGCTTTTCCCCTTCCCTCTTCTTCGGGAAGGTCGCCTTTCCTCTGCGCAACCCGCCTGGCCAAGCTTTTCCAAGATGGGAAGCGCGAAGGCCGCGGTCTTCCCCGTCCCGGTCTGGGCGCACCCCAGCAGGTCCTTTCCCGCCATCACGTGGGGGATGGCCTTCTCCTGAATCGGCGTGGGAACTGTGTATTTCCTCGCCGCAACCGCACGCAGCAGATCCGGCGAAAATCCAAAATCGGAAAACGTCATTCCTGTTCCTCCAGTGCAAATCATCTGCCCGGGGGCACCCTGTGCTGGCGCCGTCCGGCTTGTTGGGATGCCGAATCTTACGGGAAATGTGTCGTCCGACCGTGAGGAGAGAGAGAACCGTTTCTGCGGTGGGACCGCTTCCGGCTCATTTCCGACGTGTGATCCAACAAAATTAATATAGGATTGCACGTAATGTGCAATTAGGCAAGGAAAGACTTTCTTCCTTCCCGGGACGTCCGCTCGCTCCCTCGTAACCGCGAAGAGAAAAATCCCGCCATGCCCGGACCGGTCACGGCTTCTCCGCTGGCTTTTCCTTCCCGGAGGAATCCCCCTCCGCATCCGGCTTGATCGACACCAGCTCGACGTCGAAGATGAGAGTCGTGTTCGGCCCGATCGGCCCGGCACCCCGCTCCCCGTAAGCGAGCTCGGGCGGGACGAAGATCTGCCACTTGTCCCCGACCTTCATCCGCTGGAGCGCCTCGGTCCATCCGGCGATCACGCCGTTGACCGGGAACACCGCCGTCTGCCCCCGCTTGTACGAACTGTCGAACTCATTCCCGTCAATGAAGGTGCCGCGATAGTTGGTCTCCACCGTGTCGGTTATTTTCGGGGAAGCGCCGTTTCCCGACTGGATGACCTTGTACTGCAACCCGCTCGGCAGGGAGATCACGCCCTCCTTCTTCATGTTCTCGGCCAGGAACGCCTCCCCTTCCTTCTTGTTCTTCTCCGCATCCTGCTTCCTGCGCTCGAGGGCCTTTTCCCGCAACTCCTGCTGGAGGGCCGCCAGCGTCTCGCGCGCCTCCTCGTCGGAGAGAAGGGTTTCCCCGCCCGACATCGCGTCTTTCACACCACGCGCGAGCATGTCGGCGTCGACATCGAGCGACTGCCTCTTCAGGTTGTTGCCGATGTCCATCCCGATGCTGTAGCTGATCTTGTCCTTCTGGTTCGCAAGCTTAGGTGCCTCTTCCGCGCTGACATGAACTGCCATAAGCAGTGCGGCCGCCGCGATCAACCAACGGAATTTCATCGATGCTCCTTTCCGGTTCCGCTCAGGAATTGTCTGCCTCCGGTTGCACCGTCCCGGGGCAGGGACGGCGAATAACCCAGCCAGTATATGCCAGGGGGGCGAAGGAAACCACTTCCCGCCTCTTTTCCTCCGGGAGGCCGATATCCACGCCCTCCACGATGAATAAGCGATTCGCGGGGTCTACCCCCCTTTTCGCATTCCCGGGGGGATCCTTCCGAACAGGTGCCCCGTCCTCAGGACCGGTTTGCCGTCGAGGAAAAGTTCCCCTTCCTTCCGAAGGTCCTTGATCATGTCCCAGTGGACGGCGGAGCGGTTCCTGCCGCCCGACTCGGGGTAGGATCGGCCGACGGCCAGGTGGATCGTTCCCCCCATCTTCTCGTCCAGCAGGATGTCGCGCGTGAACTCGGTCACCCCCGCGTTTGCGCCGATCCCGAACTCGCCCAGCCGGCACGCACCGGCGTCCGCGGCGAGCATCTCCCGGAGATACGATTCGTTCTTCTCCGCGGTGGCCTCCACGACCTTCCCTTTCCGGAACGTCAGCCGGATCCCCGATACCTCGCGACCTCCCGCGATCGCGGGGAATTCGAAAAAGATCTTCCCCTCGACCGACGTCTCCACGGGACCCGTGAAGATCTCCCCGTCCGGCATGTTGTACTCCCCCGCGCACGGGATCGCCTTCCGCCCCCGGATCGAGAACGCGAGGTCGGTCTCCTTTCCGATGATACGGACCTCCCGGCATTTCTCCAGGATCCGCTTCGCCCGCCGCAGCAAATTCGCCATCGCGGGCCAGTCCTGTGAAACAGACCTGTAGTAGAACCGTTCGTACTCCGGAAGCGACCGGTCGCACTCCTGGGCAAGCGCCTCGGTGGGGAAGTTGGTCAGGACCCACCGGACCCGGCGGAGAACGATCTCGGAGATCGGTTGGAGCGTCTTCCGCCTGTCGGCCATCCGCTTGGGGGGAATGTGGCTCAAGTGCCTGGTGTTCGCCGGTGCGAGAATGATGATGTCGGCGTCGATCCTCTTCGCCTCGTACAGCCTGGTCGGCGGAAGGTGACGGATCTGTTCCCCGGAAGCCTCCTCGAAGAAGATCCGTCCGGCCTCCTCGAACCCGATCGCCAATAGTGGGTGCGCCCCCGCGCGCAGCGCCTCGCGATAGACCGCGAGGGCGAGTGGCCGGGACAGTTCGCTTCCCGAGATCCGGACGATCTCCCCCCGTTTCGCCTTGACCGAATGTCCGACGAGGATTTCCGCCAGCCGGTTTACCTGCTTTTCAGAGGCCATAAATCTCCTTGTCCGCCGGATACTCCACCGTGAAAGAGAGCCCCAGCACCTTTTTTTCTCCGGCCGCAAGCGAAAACTCCCATTTGACCTCGCCTTGCTCCCCTGTCTTCCCGCCGCCGGCAATCTCCACATCCCTCACCACGATGTCCTTGTGCCGGGGGACCGGAACCTGGTCCAGGACGGTGAGAGGCACCGTATCCTTCCGGAAGTTCTGGGCCGTGATCTCGTACCGGAACCGCACCCGCTTCACGCGGGAGAAGACTCCTCCGTCTTCCCGCTTCCGCTCCCGCTCCCTCCGCTTCACCGGGACAGACGGGTCCTTCCCGAAGTCGATCCGGAACTCCTCGCCCTCCGGGATGTCCGGGAGGCGCCCCCTCCCCACATACGCATCTTCCAGGAAGAGCGCGGCCGGCGACGCGAACACCGGCAGTCCGGTCTCGTTTCGGGCTTCCGCCACGAGGAACGCGTCGTCGGTCACCCTCGGGATGGAACGCCACGCCACCTTCGTCTTCTGCTCCTGGCGGGTAAGGAGAAACATCTTCTTCTCCCCGTCGCCTGGAAGGGAATGCCGCCCCTCCAGGATCACCTCGAACGATGCAAACCTTTTCTGCGGCGGAGGAGCCCCCGCTGCAGGTTCTGCCGCTTTTTCTTCCACCGCATCCATCGCCGCCATTCGGCTCTTCCCGCTCACGGAGCCCAACGGGCGGGCCACCGGCGGCTGGCGGAAATCGATGTTCCAGGGGGGAAGAGAAGGCAATTGCGCCATCCGGCCCGGACGCGCGGTCGAAAAGGTGAAGGCCGCCTTCTCCCAGTCCTCGCCCGTACGCTGCCAGGCCTCCCCGACGAGCTCGAAGCCGAGGTCGCCCTCCACCGGGCGAAGCCGGAGGTTGTATCGGGGAACGAACCCGGCCGCGGGGACCAGATACGTGACCGCGATGCGCCCCTTCACAGGGCGGTCCAGCTCGATCCGCACCGCCTTTTCCTGCTTCGGGCGGGGATTGCGGATCTTGTCCAACTCCTGTTTTGCCGCGAGGATCTTCCTGTCGAGTTCCCGTATCTTCCCTTCCTGGTCGAAGACCATGCCGTCGATTTCCCGGTCGCGGTCACGGTACAGGGAGAGCGCCCCCTCCACTTCGGCGGCGGTCAGCCGCGACGGTTGCATTTTCCCCTTTCCCGTTTCCTCTTCCCCGCCGGAATAGATCGAAACAACGCCACGCTCCAGGAGTTTCTTTTCTCGCTGGAATGCCTGGATTTCTGTCTCTGCACGGCGTTTCTGGGCTGTCAGGTCCTCGATCCGCCGTTCCAGTTCCTTCACGCGCTCGTCCACCGGCTCGGTCCGGTACAGGTCATCGACGGACACTCCCGTGATCCGCGCCCCGCCGGTTTCGACTCTCGCCGCGAGAGAGTCCGGCAGCAGATTGGGGGTCAACCCCGGGAGTACGACGGTGTCCTCCGGTCTGTCCAGCGCAACGATGCGGGTGACCTCGGCCATGTCCGGGTAAAGCACCACCCGGTCGACGCGGGAAGGATATTCGGCGGGGAAGGCAGGAAAGGAAAGGGCGGCTGCCAGCAATACGATCGTCAGCGTGATCGGGACCGTGTGTCTCCGCATCTCCCACCTCGCTTTGCCAGGATATCGGACGCCGTGGCGCGGCAGATTCCGGGGAGCATGGTCCCCGCGGTAATGGAGCACCGGACGGCGGAAAAGGTTCCCGGGGCGCACCGGAAAGGGCTTCACTTCCCTCCCTTGACCGCCTCGATCGCCTCCCTCTTCCGGCTGGCCTCCTCGATCTTTTTCAGGGCGCGTCTCTGCACCTCGTCGTCCGCGGACGCCCGGTTGAAGGCGTAGCAGGTATCGGCAAGGATCGGCGAGCGGAGACCCATCTGGCGGTTCTCTTCCAGATCCAGGGAAAGCACCCCGTTCCATTGATGGTCGACGATGCTGTAGGAACCGACGAAGATCGCACGGAAGGTCGACTCGAGCATCTCGTAGACGTGGGTGCATCCGACGTTCCGGGGGATCCGCTCCTTTACCTTCTTCAGCCCCCCCCGTTCCAGCACGGAGATCCCCGCGAGTGCCGAAAGCATCTCCAGCGGTTTCTCCTCGCAGCACGGGTAGGGGATCCGGTCCATCTTTCCCGCGATCTCCACGATACGGTACGCGTCATCCAGAAGGAGCGCGAGATTCAGGTCGTGGTAGTCGTCGTGCATCCGGGTAAGGGCCAGGATCTTCCCCTCATCCAGCTTGTACATCTCGCACTTGACGATCCGCCCGAAGACCTGCTTGTGATGTTTGGCCAGGCCCTTGATCGCCTCGTAGTCCCGATTCATCTTCTCACCCTCCCGGCGGCACACAGGTTCCTGAGCACGGCCAGGTTTTGGATGTCCCTCTCGAACTCGTCGTTTCCGTCCTTGGGCGTCTCCAGCAGCATCGGCAGCTTGCGCAATTCCGGGTGCGTCAGGATGCGGCGGAATCCGGGAAGCCCGATCTGTCCTTCCCCTATGTGGAAATGCCGGTCGACCCGGCTGCCGAGAGCCGTCTTCGAGTCGTTCAGGTGCCACATGCGGACGAGCGGGAGGATCCCGTGGCGGGTGAGCTCCTCGAGCAGCCCCTCCCACCCTTTTGCACCCGATATATCATAACCCGCCTCGAAAAGGTGTGCGCTGTCGAGGCACACCGCCACGTCGGACGGCGCCCCGGACGCGTCGATCACGCGGCGGAGTTGCTCCATCGTCCGGCCGATCGAGTTTCCTTGCCCCGCGGTGTTCTCCAGGAGAAGGGTCACTCCCCCGGGGAACCGGCCGAACGTGCGCAGGGCGTTCGCGATGCGCTCCTCCCCCGTCTCCTCCGGGTCCTCCCCCGACGACCCGGGGTGCATGACGAGGTATGGAACGCCGAGCATCGCCGCGCGCGACGCCTCGTCCTCCAGCGCGTAGAGGGAACGCGTCCTTACGGCCTCTTTGGCGGAGGCGAGGTTGATCAGGTAGGCGCAATGGATGGCGACCGTCCGGACACCCGTGCGGGCGCTCTCTTGGCGGAAGGCCCCGGCCTCTTCCTCCTCGAGGGCCTTCCCCGTCCAGCGGGTGTTCTGTTTGGAGAAGATCTGAAGAACATCCGCCCCGATCCGCACGCCCCGGCCCGGTGCGGTGACAAGACCCCCCGCCACCGATACGTGTGCGCCGAGCGGGGGAGCTGCCTTCTTCCCCGGGGGTGCGGCTACTCTTCCGCGAGCCGGTGGCACTGGCGGCAGTTCTTTTTGCGGAGCGGGTGCTCCTTGGTCATCGGAAACTGTTTTCCGTCGTCGTGGCAGGAGAGGCACTCTGCATCGGAAGAGGCGGACAGGTGGGGGGGGGGCGTCCGGGACAGAAACCGCTGGCGCCCCGTCAGGGAGAGAACGACGAGAAACCCGATGATCACGACCACCATGAGCAGGAAATGGATGTCCCTGGTCTTCATCGATCACCCCTTCGGCAGGCTCGTCCGCAAGAAAAGCGCAAGGAACGATTGTAGGGCGGCCCTACCGAAAATAAAACCTGTTTTTTTGTTGATTATTTCAGAATTTTGTTTTATATAAGAGGTAGTTCTTGACGAAACGGTGGGGGTGCCTATGAGAAACGTCACCGTGTACCGTGTCGATTACGTCAGGAAGATGAAAGTTCCCATTGGTATGGTGGTGGAGCGCCGCGTGAAAGAAAGGGGCGACAATATCATCGGGCTCTTGCGGCTGGCGAGAAAAGCGTTTTCCACCTCCGCGGAGGAGGCGTTTCATATCGCCGTCGACCCTTCGGGAGCCAGCGCTCCCTGATACGGCGGTCTGCCCGACCGATCTCCCGGCAAGATTCGGATACCCGTTCGTAAGGATGGACTTCTCTTAGGCTGCGGATCAGGGACGGGAGCCGGACGGTTGGTACGTGCCGAGCCGATTCGGCTCCCTCCCTTCATCCTTTTCCCGTTTCTATGCCCTCCCGGCGGAAGGTTTTGTCTTCCGCGGTTCCTTCTCCTCCGGAAAACCCGCAATTTTCAGGTATTCGTCCCGTATATGCTGCCGGAAATTCCGGATAGCGAATTTTCCCCCTGCCTCATCCCCCGTCCCCCCTTCCTCCGAGGGGCGCAGGAGTTCGTAGTAACGAACCCCGGTGGCGGTCGCGTAGGATCTCGAGGGGACGAGCACCGTGGGTCCCTCTCCCTTCTTCGATCTCCAGACCGAACATCCTACCAGTTTCAGTCCGGAAAGAATTCCTTCCTCAAAGTGAATTTCCACGTCCGCAAGCTTCGATTCCGGTGCAGCTCCTTGATTCAACAGGTAATGCATCCGCATGGCCAAACCTCCTTCGGTCAGGATTTGGCAGTATGCGGAGCAACCACCGTACCATCGACGGAGCGCAAGCCCCGGGCGAACCGCTGCCCCGCAAACGGGGGCGAACGCGGCGTATGCCTATCATCAGGGAGGGCGCAAATCGGCTCCGCTACCTCGGAGGGGGGCTCAGACCATGAGGTTGTAGGGATCGACGTCCGCCTCCATCCGGACGCCGGCCTTTTTCGCGACATCGCGCAGGGGGCGAAGGAGTTCCGGAAAGAAATCGCCCACCGGGAACCGAGGGGGCATCTTCAGGAGGATCTGGTAGCGGTACTTCTTCTTGACGAGCCCGATGGGCGACGGAGCGGGACCCAAAAGAACGATCCCCGCATCCGAAAGCGGGCGGGACAGTGCGTCCGCCACATCCCCGGCCGCTGCCTGCACCCGGTCGAGCTTCGGCCCCCAGAATCTCAGAAGGAGCATCCGTCCGAACGGCGGGTAGCCAAGCGCCTCCCGCTCGGCCAGCTCCTTTTCCATGAAGCCGTGGAAGTCGTGCTCGGCCGCTTTCCGGATGCAGACGTGGTCCGGCGAAAGGGTCTGGATGATCACGGTCCCCGGCCGGTCCCCCCGGCCCGCGCGCCCCGACACCTGGGTCAGGATCTGGAAGGTCCGCTCCGCCGACCGGAAATCCGGGAAGGAGAGCGACAGGTCGGCAAGCAGGACGCCCACGAACGTCACCTCGGGGAAGTCGTGCCCCTTGGCGATGATCTGCGTGCCCACGAGGATGTCCACTTCCCCGCTGTGCATCCGGGAGAGCACCTCCTCGTAGAATCCCCTCTTCCTGCCGAGGTCGGAGTCGAGTCGCGCGACCCGTGCCTCCTTCCATCGCTTTGCGGACCACGCGACCAGACGCTCCGTGCCGATCCCGACCTGCGCCACCTTGTGCCCGTCGCAGGCCCCGCATCGCTCGGGAGGGGTCTCCCTCGCGTTGCAGTAGTGGCACAGAAGCACCCCGTCCTGCTTGTGGAAGGTGAGCGCCACCTGGCAGTTCCGGCATTGGACTGTCGTCCCGCAGTCCAGGCAGGTAAGCGCAGGGGCGTACCCGCGCCGGTTGAGGAACAGCATCACCTTCTCTCCCCGGGAGAGCGTCTCCTCGATCGCTTCCTCGAGCGCGGTGGAGAAATACCGGTCCGCTCCCCGGCGCGCGGTCCGGCCTTTGAGGTCCACGACGGTGATTTCGGGTAGATTCCTGGCCCCGATACGTTCCGGAAGGGAAAGAAGCGTCGCTTCTCCCGTCCGGGCAAGGTGGATGGCCTCGGCGGAAGGCGTGGCCGAACCCAGGAGGACAACGGCATCCTCCATCCTCGCGCGCATCAGGGCAAGGTCCCGCGCCTGATAGCGGATCCCCTCCTCCTGTTTGTAGGCCGAGTCGTGCTCCTCGTCGACGATGAACAGCCCCGGGGACGAAAAGGGTGAGAACACGGCGGACCGGGCCCCGATGCTGAGGAAGACCTCCCCCCCCCGGATCCTGCGCCATTGGAGCGCACGGTCGGCCCGGGTGAGCCCGCTGTGCAGGACGGCCGCCGCCTCCCCGAAGCGGGCGCGGACGCGGCCGAGCAACTGCGGTGTGAGGGCGATCTCGGGAACGAGGTACACCGCTTGCCTCCCGGTGAGCCGGGCCTGCTCGATCGCCCTCAGGTACACCTCGGTCTTCCCCGACCCGGTGATCCCGTGGAGGACGAAGGCGGCGAACCCGCCGGACGCGATGGCGACGCCGGTTTTCGCGAGGACCGCCTCCTGGTGGGGTGTGGGGACGATCGCCCCGGCACTGTCCGGAAGATGAATCGCCGAAGGCGCGGGAGATTTCTCCTGCACCGAAGCGGCAAGAATTCCCTTCGCGGCGAGCCTCCGGGCGACATCCCCCCCACCGGGGACAAGCGCCGACAGTTGCGGAGCGGAGATCTTCCCCGCCTCGAGGACGGCCGAATATACCCTGCGCTGCTTGGGCGTCAACGCCGCGTCCGGGGACCCGTCGGCTGCACGATAAACCGTTTCCGTCCTCGGTACCGACGGCGCCTCCCGCCGCGGAAGCCCCCCGGGAAGAGCGGCCCGAAGCATCTCGCCCATGGGGGCCAGGCACTCGCGCGCAGCGGCGGAAAGAAACGCGAGGTGGGCAGCGGAGACGTACGGCTCGTCGTCCAGAAACGCGAGAACCACCCGCGCCTCGCGTCCCTTAAGGGACGTGCCGTCCGTAAGCGCCGTGATCAGTCCGGTGACCTGCCGGCGACCGAAAGGGACCAGCACGCGGACGCCGACCCGGGCGCGCGTTTCCTGTCCCGAAGGGATGCGGTAGGTGAACGGGTGATCGATGGGAAGCGGCACCGCCACTTCCACGAACACGGGGAGTACGGCCGATGGAGTCATCACCCCCATGATACTACCGGAGGGGTGCATGTGGTTCCGGGGACCAACGGCGCAGAGGGGGGTTCCGGCGTCCAGGGGGCCGTTCCCGAAGAGGCCGAGCACCGAGAGGGTCGATGCGCCGCATCCGGCAAGGCACCCGACCGAGGCGTACCCGCAGCGGTACGGCGAGGGAGGGCAACGACGCCGGGGTGGATGCAGCGGCCCTCGAATGCCGGGATCTCCCGGGAATGGCCCCCTGGATGCCGGCGGCCTGTGGAGCGAGGAGGAAAGTGCGTCGAGCGGAACCGGCAGCGAGCGGGCGCAAGATCGCGAGTGTAGCCGCGCGGAATCCCCCAGCGAGCCGTAAGGTCCCTCCGCTACATGCATCCCCCCGAGGATGCGGAAGCCGATTTCCTTCGCCATGCGCGGGACGGAAACGACGGAGCAACCGCAGGAGGGGGGCGCAGTGAGGTTAAGCGCAGACGTGCGGGTTCATCGCACGGCGAGCCACGAACGAAGCCCTCCTCCGAGGTTGCGGAAGCCGATCCCCGTATCCATACGAGAGACGCGTGCGGTGCGCGGACGCGGCAAACGATTCGCTCCCGACAAAAAACGGGAAAGTGCGATCGTTGCTCTACCGATAAGAAAAACAGATGAACGGAAGGAGAAAAAAAGATGGTGGAGGAGAAGGGGATTGAACCCTCGACCCCCACGTTGCGAACGTGGTGCTCTCCCAACTGAGCTACTCCCCCACCTTGGGGGACATTATACTCTCCCTGTCGTTTCTCCCTGTCAAAAAAAATTAATTTTGACCTGCGCGAACCGGGGCGGAAAGGGAAACGGCATTCGGGTAGCGGTCCACACAGCGCTGACCCGCGCGGACGTTGGCTTTTCGTGTATAGAAAACCCATCCGTCGCAAAGGAGGCGGGATTAAAAAAAAACGAATATCTTTGGAAATTCATGTATATCCCTATTGACATGCGAAGTTCGGTTTCTTACCATTTGGATAGATTTACTAAACGTGGGGTTTAAAATACAGTGCTATGATCGATATCGGGGCAAGGATCAAACATCTTCGGCAGATCAACGGCCTCTCCCAGGCCGATCTCGCCGAGCGTGCGGATCTCACGAAGGGGACGATTTCCCAGATTGAGCGGAATCTGACATCCCCGTCGGTCACAAACCTCCTCGAGATCCTTTCGGCGCTTAGCGAAACACCGTACTCCTTTTTCGCCGAGGACGACGAGGAGAAGGTTCTCTTCCGCCGGACCGATTCCCTTCCATCCGACGTCACGGGATACCAATCCTTCGATACCCTTCTTCCCAAGAGCCGCTACCGGACCATCGTGGCATACCGCGCCATGATCCGGTCGGGGAGAGAGGCGCTGCCCGAGCCCGCACACGCGGGGGAGAACTACGTGTTCGTCCTCTCCGGCAGGCTGGGGCTCCGCCTGGGAAAAATGAACTACATCGCCCGGAAGGGGGAAAGCCTGTACTTCCAGGCGGAGCAGGAGTATGCGTTCTCGAATAAGGGAAAAACCCCCGTCGACTTTCTCTGGGTCAAGGCAAGCGGACGGTGAATCCCCGGATGAAAGACGGCAGACAATCCCTGGCGGGAAAAGAGACAAGGAGGCCTATGAAGAGGAACCGAAGTGACGATTCGGTATCCCTGCGCGACCAGGCAAGCGACACCAACCCCGTCGGCCTTCCCTGGCCCAAGGTGACAAGGGAAGAGTGGAACGACTATCAATGGCAACTTTCTCATCGCATCACCTCCATCGGGGACTTGTCCGGGCTTCGCTACTTCCCCCGCGAGGAGGCGGAGCTCCTTACGCGCGTGACCGCATCCTACCACCTCTCGATCACTCCCTATTATCTGTCGCTCATCCGGCTCGACGATCCCGACGATCCGATCGCACGGCAGGCGATCCCTTCCCCCGACGAGTATTACGGGATGGAAGTGGGGGAGGACGATCCGCTCGAGGAGGAGAAGGACATGCCGGTCCCCGGGCTCACCCACCGTTACCCGGACCGGTGTCTGATGGTAGTGACGAATTTCTGCTCCATGTACTGCCGCCACTGCACGCGGAAGAGGATCTGGCCCCTCGGGGAAGCCGCGAAGACGGAATTCGAGCTGAACAAGATGTTCGGATACATACGGCGGCACGAGGAGATCCGCGACGTCATCGTGTCGGGCGGCGACCCGCTCACGCTCCCCACGCCGCGGATCGAGTTCATCCTCAGGGGGCTCCGGCGGATACCGCACGTCGAGATCATCCGGATCGGTACCCGCGTGCCGGTCGTTCTCCCCATGCGGATCGACGACGAGCTTTGCGCTGTCCTGGAAAAATACGGCCCGATCTGGGTGAACACCCAATTCAATCATCCCCGGGAGATCACCCCCGAGGCGGAAAAGGCCTGCGACCGCCTCCTCCGGACCGGAATCCCGGTGAACAACCAGTCGGTGCTTTTGAAGGGCATCAACGACCACCCCGAGGTCATCCGCACGCTCAACATGCGGCTCGTCAAAGCGAAAGTCCGCCCCTACTATCTGTTCCAGTGCGACATGGTGCGCGGGCTGGAGCATTTCCGCACCCGGTTGTCCAAGGGGATCGAGATCATGGAGGCTCTCAGGGGGCACACGTCGGGGCTCGCCATCCCGTCCTACGTGGTCGACGTCCCCGGCGGCGGCGGCAAGATCCCGCTCATGCCCAACTACCTCCTCACCATGGGCGAGCAGCGGACGATCCTCCGCAACTACGAGGGGATCATCGTCAGCTACGAGGAACCCCGGGACGACGGTCGCTCCTCCGCCCAGCCGGAGACGGAACTGCCGGCCTCCCGTCCGGACGTCTATCGCCTCATGACGGGGGAGGTCAAGGCGCTGATTCCCGCCGGAAACGAGCGGATGGCCAAGAGAAGGAGACGGTGCGAGTCGGGCTCTCCTACAACGTAAAACCGGCCGACCACCCCCCCCACCTGCCGGCGGACGCCTTCGAGGAATACGACTCCGAGGCGACCGTCGACCATCTGTACCACGCGCTCTCCTCCCTGGGACACGAGGTGCTCCGCCTGGGCGCCGGTTCCGGAATCATCGACGCACTCCGGGAAATGCGCCCGGACTTCGTCTTCAACATCGCCGAGGGAGAGGGGGGGCGTTGCCGCGAGGCCCATGTCCCGGCCCTGCTCGAGATGCTCGGCATCCCCTACCTCGGTTCGGACCCCTTGACCCTCTGTGTCACTCTGGACAAGGCGGTGGCCAAGAGGCTGGTCTCTTCGGAGGGATTCCCCACGCCGAGGTTCCGCACGTTCCGGTCGGAGGACGAGGTCGCCGGGCTGGACCTCGCGTACCCGGTCATCGTCAAACCCGCATACGAGGGGTCGAGCAAGGGCGTACGTCTTGCCTCCCGGGCCTTCTCCCCTGCCGACGTGCGGAAAATGGTCTCGTTCGTGACCCGGGAATATTCCCAGGACGCCATTGTCGAGGAGTTCATCCCCGGCCCCGAAGTCACAGTGGGACTGGTCGGCAACGGGAATCCCAGGGTGGTAGGCATCATGGAGATCATCCCAAAACTGGTCCCCCGCGAGGAGTTCGTCTATTCCCTCGAGGTCAAGCGTGACTGGGAGAACCAGGTCGAATACCGGTGTCCCCCCTCTTTCCCGCCGGAGACCGTCACCGAGATCGAACGGTGCGCCGTGGGGATCTACCAGCTCCTCGGCTGCCGGGACTTCTCCCGGATTGATTTCCGGCTCGACGGGAACCGGATCCCCCAGTTCATCGAATGCAACCCCCTTCCCGGGCTTTCCCCCGGGTACGGCGACCTCCCGATCATGGCCCAGAAGATGGGGGTCCCCTACGTCGAACTCATCTCCGAAATCCTCTCCCACGCCATGAGCCGCTGGGAGACGAGGGACCGGTGATGGCGGAACTGTCTCCCAAGCGCGTCGCGGTTCTCTATACCCCCGTGGAGGATACCCTGAAGGACGTCGAGGGACCGATGCGCGACGAGATGGACCTTGCGGTGAGCGCGCGCGAGGTCACGGATGCCCTCGCATCCCGCGGACACATCTCCCGGTGCGTCGTCTTCGACACGGATCCCGCGGCGCTGGCCGCCTCGCTCCGAACGTTCGAGGCCGATGCGGTATTCAACCTTTCCGAGTGCCCGCTCAACTCCGCGCAGAAAGAGCCGCACGGCGCCGCCTACCTGGAACTGCTTCGGCTTCCCTATACCGGGAACGGGCCTCTTCCCCTCTCGGTGTGCAACGACAAGGCCCTCACAAAGCATATCCTGTCCTCGTACGGCATCCCCACGCCTTCCTTTCGTCTGTACCCGGAGGTTCCCCGGAGGCGTTCGGGGCTGCGCTTTCCGGTCATCGTCAAACCCGCCAAGGAAGACGGTTCCGCAGGCATCTCCGAGGAGAGCGTGGTCGAGGACGAGGCAGGGCTGAAGAAACAGGTGGCCCACGTGATCGAGAAATACGGCCAGGAAGCGCTGGCGGAAGAGTACGTCGGCGGCCGGGAGTTCAACGTGGGGGTGCTCGGGAACGGCACCGTCGAGGAACCGTACCGTCCCCTCCCCCCCGCCGAACTCGTGTACCGGAACCCGAAGTGGCGCGTCTGCTCCTTCGAGTCGAAATGGGATGCGAACCACCCGGCGTACGACGAGATCGCCCCCGAATGCCCGGCAAGGATCCCGGACACCCTTCGCAACCGGCTGGCCCGGCTGACGCTCGCGTCGGCGAACGCGTTCGGGCTGTGCGGGTACGCCCGCGTCGACTTCCGCATGAACGGAAACGGGAAGATGTTCACGCTCGAGGTGAACCCGAACCCCGACATATCGAGCAACGCCGGCCTGGCCCGTGCCGCCCGGGCTGCCGGCTTCTCCTACGAGGCGCTCGTCCAGGAAATCCTGCGCCTTGGGCTTTCCCGCGGGGCGCGATGACCGATATCCGCAGGATCGAGGCGGAAGACCGGGAGTCGATCCGGAGACTGGTCGAGGGAACGGGAGCGTTCAAGGAGCACGAGGTCGACGTGGCGATCGAGCTGGTCGACATCGCGCTCACGCAGCCGGGGCAGGACGATTACCATCCTTTCGTCCTGGTCGAGGAAGACGGAACCGTTGCCGCGTATGCCTGCTTCGGCAAGAACGAGATGACCGCCGCCACCTTCGACCTGTACTGGCTCGCTACCCGCGCCGACCGACAGGGAAAGGGGTACGGGCGAAAGATCGTGTCCTTCGTCGAGGAGGAGATCCGGCGGCGGGGAGGCCGGCTCCTTGTGATCGAAACGTCATCGCAGGAGTCCTACGGCGATACACGGGCGTTCTACGAGAAGATCGGCTGCACACTCGCCGCGCGGCTACCGGATTACTACGACGAAGGCGACGACAAGCTGATCTACCTGAAACCCCTGAAATAGAATCTAACCTCTCCTGCGTACCTCGATCGTTTCCCCGGTTTCGACATACCAGAGAAAACCGCGAACCGGGACGCTCCAGGCGTCGGCGAGCATTGCCATATACCCGCGAACCTGAGCGAGATAGGCCTCCTCCTGGTCCATTTCCCGCCTGCCGGTCTTGTAGTCCACGACCCAGTGCTCCCCGGGCATAGCCCCGCTTTGTTTTCCACCCCCCCCCGGAAACCGGACGACGAGGTCGGCGCGCTCCTCTCCGGACCACCCCCCGCGGAACGAGAACATCGGGAGCTCGGTCCCGACGAGCTCCGCGCCGATCAGATCGCGGCGGACCCCGCTCCGGGCGATTCCCGCGCAGATGGCCCGCCACCGCGTTTCCTCCCCTTCTCCCCACACGACGGGGAGCGGGCGGGACGGAGGCCACAACGCACCGACGGGGGGGGCCGCTTCGAGGGCCCGATGGACCTTTTCTCCGAACCTTCTCCCCGTGGCCCGGTCGTGGAATTCCCGGAGGGTCATCTCCGCGGCCTCCGGGGCAAGAGGCGCCGGGGGGGGAGGAGACCATTCCTGCGCGAAGGAAAGATCGGGCGGGGCGGGAGGGGAGGAAGGAGGAACGGGCAGCGGTACACGGACAGCCGCATGAAGCACCGCGCCTTCCTCGGCGAAGAGCCGCCGGACCCCGGAAAGACCCGTGATCGCACAGGTGCCCGGGCCGCCGCCCGAGGCGCGCGCGAGCGCGGCCTGCAGGGAGTCGCCGAGCACCGACCCCTTGCCCTTTGCGCCCGTCACGAAAAACAGGCGGTCCCGGGCCCGGGTTGCGGCGACGTAGAGAAGCCTTCTCTCCTCCGCGTCCTGCTTCTCCGCCTCCCACTCCTCGAACGTGACCGACCTCCCACCGTGCGCAATTTGCCGGAACGAGGAGTACGTCCGGAACCCGGGGAAGATTACCGCCGACAACTCCCGTACCCTGTCCACCCGCAGCCCCTCCGGAGGCTTCCTCCCGCCCCGGGACAGGTTGGCAAGAATGACCACGGGAAACTCCAGCCCTTTGGAGAGATGGATGGTGGAGATGCGCACCGCATCTTCCCTCTCCTCGAAGGTGGGGAATTCGTTTTCCGTCCTCTCTTCCTCGGTCTTGCGCCGGATCTTCTCGGTAACCGCCTTGACCGATCCCGCACCGGCCCACGCGAAGGCGGATGCGATCCCGGCGGCCTTTTCCAGGTTCTGCAGGATCCTCTGCCCCTCGGGAAGACGGGCAGCTACGAACTCCACACCCGATTCCCGATACAGCTCCGCGAGCAATGAAGGCAGGGAGGCTCTCCCCCGACGGGCGGACAGCCGGGCGAGCAGGGAAAGCGCGTCCCGGGCCCTCGGGGAGGCGGACCGTCCCCCTCCCCGGTACAGGGGCAGGATCTCCTCGTCCGAAAATCCGAAGAAGATCGTTTTCATCGCCGCGTAGCGGGCGGAGTCGTCCGCCGGCGTGTCGATGGCCGAGAGGACCATCCGGAGGTCCTGCACCTCCTGTCTTGCGAAGAACCCTTTCCGGGAGGGAATCAGATGGGGGATTCCCGCGCGTGCGAGCGCGTCGCGATAGGAGGCGAGCACCTCGCCTCCGGTGTCGGAGCGATACAGCACCGCGATGTCGCGGAACTCTGCCGGGCGTGCGGGTTCGCCGTGTTTTCCCCCCACCGGCACCTTTCCCACGATGCCCCGGATCAGACCGCACAGGAACCCGGCCTCCTCCACCCCCTCCCCGAGGGAAAAAAGCGTCGCGGCCTCTCCGTCCCCGGCGTCCTCCCGGTGGGCGACTACCGGCGAGTACGACGGCGAAAAGTCCTCCCCCCCGGTGAGCACGCCCCCGAACAGACCGTTCACCGCCGCAATGAGATCCGGCCGGCTCCGGAAGTTCCTCTCGAGGGTGATGGTTTCCCCTCCGCGGGCGACGAGATCTTTCCGGAACCGGTGGTACACCTGAACGTCCGCGCGCCGGAACCCGTAGATGGACTGCTTCGGGTCGCCGACGAGGAACAATCGAACCGGGGGACCCGCCGCGGACAGCGCATCGAGCATATCGGCCTGGAGGGGATCGGTGTCCTGGAACTCGTCCACCAGAATGTGAAGGAACCTTCCCGATACCCGCTCCGCGACTTCCCTGTTTCCGCACAGCAGCCGGTTCGCCCGCAACAGCAGGTCCATGAAGTCGAGGCCGCTTCCCTTCGCCTCTCCGTAGAATCGCGCGGCCGTGCGGGCCCTGTCGACGAGGAACCGGGCTGCGGCATCGCCCGGAGGGACATCCGTGAGCTCCCGCCAGAAGTTCTTCAGCCGGTCCCGGGCGCGAGCGGGAGTGAGCCCGTCCGGTCTCGGGAAGACCTTGGCGCTTTTCGTGCGGTCGGCCCGGAATTCGAACGCAGCTGCTCCTTCCGGCGCGAGGCGGAGGGCGGCTTCGAGATCCCCTTCCTCGACCGCTTTCCAGCCGCGGGAGAGGACCGCGAGCGCCTCCTCGAGCACCGGCGCCATCTCGTGGGTGCGGTCGGTGATCCCCCCGACGAACGCGCGGAACCACGCAACCGTTTCCGCGTACTGGTCGTTCAGGTACGTCAGAAAATCCGCCGGCGTCCCGAAATCCTCCGGTTCCTCCCCGAGAAGATCCCGGTGGAACAGGCAAAGCCGCCGGATCATTCCGAACGCGGCCTCCCGGTCGGACGATCGGGATAGCACGCGTTCCCAGCGCGGATCCATTTCCTCCCGCCCGAACTCGGACCTGAGGAAGTTCCGGAACGCGGCATCCCAGGCGTCCGCGGCATCCCCTTCCGGGAGGACCTCGAAACGGGGGTCGACCCCGGCCTCTGCGGGAAACGAGAGAAGGATCCGCCGGCAGAAGGAGTGAAACGTGGTCACGGATAGTCTCCCGACGCCGTCGGCCATCTCCCCGGCGCGGGCGCGCAGGTCGTCGAGCGAGGGGAATCCGCCGGCCGGCACCTCGATCAGGGAGTTCCACTCCCGCACCCTGGCGATCGCCTCCTCCAGGGTTTCCGCCGATCGCGACGCGGACAGCAGGAGCTCCCACCCCTCCACCACGCGGGATTTCATCTCGGCGGCCGCCTTGTCGGTGAACGTCAGGAGGAGGACCTCGTCCGGCCCGAGATCCCCTTTTGCCAGGAAGAGGTTGGTGACCCGGGCGATGAGGGTGGCGGTCTTGCCCGTCCCCGCGGAGGCGTCCACCGCGAGGTCCCGGGAAAAACCGGTGACCGCCGCGCGCCTGTCGCGTTCCATCGTCAGCCCTCCCTCTCCGGGCGCATCCCCGCGATCGCGCGAAGGGCGGGGTCCGAAAGAACCCTGCGCACAAGCGCTTCCGTCTCCCGCTTCGTGCCTTCGAAGGCGGGCGATACGCGGCAGTGGTCCCGGTACGGGCATCCCCGGCAGTATCTCGGCGGAAGGTCCCCGGCGAAGCGGAACCGGTGATGGGGAAGAGGCGGGAAATACCCCGAGGAGATCAGCGTAAGCCAGGCCGCGAGCGAGGCGCCCCATTCCCCCCGGATCGCGTCCCATTGCTCGCCTTCCACGGTGACGGTCCGGATATTCCCTTTGAGGAAGTGGAGGGAAGCGCGCACGACGGGGGAAAGCGTACAGGCGAAAAGGAGGTACACGGGGATCTGGTGGGATAGGCCGTTCCGAATCCAGGAAAGGGGAGCCTTTTCGTTCTTCCCGTCCCGGTATTTGTAGTCGATGATCTCGACCTCGCCCGACGGGCCGCGGTCCACCCGGTCCACCCTTCCCGCGAATGGCGGCAGTTCCGCGTCGCCCCGAACCTCGAACGATTTCTCCACGGCCTCCACGAGGCAGGCGTTGGAGGACCTCTTCCGCCCGGCCTCCCAGGCGAGATAGGCACCAACGGCCGACTCGACCTCCCGCCGCTGGAGAAGGAACAGGCCGGGAAGCCCCACCGGGTTCTCGCGGGAGAAGCGGTCGAACGCCTCGGCGGCCGCCCTGCGCGGATCCCCCCATCCTTTCCCTTCCACAGCTTCTTTCCCTACCTCCCGAAGGATGGCGTGGACGAGCACCCCCAGCTCGGCGGGCGACAGGACCGGGCTTTCTTCGGGCTCCTCGGCGGGCGCGAGCCCGACCAGACGGTGGAGGAAATACCGGTAGGGGCACTTCGCCAGCTCTTCCAGGGCGGAAGAACTTTGGACGGAGGGAGGAGGGATGATGGTCCACGGACCCGGGAACAGCGCCCGTCCTTCCGTCCTCGCCGTCCACTCGGAGAGGGTCGCCGCGACGCGGTGCCAGGGGACATCTGCCCTCTCCCCGTCGGGGAGGACACCGTCACGCCACGTCCGGAGAGCCGCTTCCCTCGCGCTGACGGGACCCGGGCCGGAAACCGCATCGAAGGGATTCCGCGACAGGGAGAGAACGGACGCGCCGGACGCTTCGTCCCATTCTTGCGAAAAGACCCCCGTCCCCGCGAACTGCGCCAGGAGAAGGAGGAGATACCGGGACGGTCTTTTCGCAGCACCTTCCGCATCGGCCCGGAGAACGCCGAACGCGACCTCCTCTCTCGCCGACGCCGCAGGGAGGGAAAAGAGCAGTCTCTCCTCGGCCGCATTGCCCCGCCGCATCGTCAAGGCCTCGGGCATCCTCGCCTGGCGGACGAGCCGGTTGAGTTCCTCCCTGTCGACGTCGGGAAGGAGGGGGTCCTCCTCGATCTGGGCGGGCACCGCATCCTCGTTGACGGACAGAAACAGGATCCGGTCGGCCGTCACCCCGCGCAGGGAGAAGAGATCCCCCGCTACCACCGCCCCCGGTACGCGCATCCCCCCCCTCTCGCCAAGGAAAAGCCGCTGGTCGGCGAGGAGTGCCCGGAACCAGGCGAGGGCGGCCCCGGTTCCCGGCCAGGGGATCTCTCTTTCCGGGATGAGCGTGACGTCGTCCAGGAGGGAGAACAGGGCAGACACTGCCCGGCGGTCCCGCTCCTCCTCCGCCCTGTCGCCTCCCCCGATCCGGAAACCGTCCAGCAGCAGGTGCCGGAGGGCAACGGCGAGTTCTGCGTAGCTGCGCGCCTGGCGAACCGGTGCAAGCGTCTCGCGAAGCGCGCGGACCTCCTCGCGCAGGAGGGAGAGCTGGCGCGTGCGCTCCTTCCGTTTGTCGTCGGTCTCCTCCCCGTTCCCCCGGAGGCGCAGCCCCCGGAGGCGCGTCTCCCAGTCGGAGCCGGACACCACCAGCAGTTCCTTCGTCCAGACGTCCCAAAGGTCGGGACGCGGCGAGGCACCCGGGGCCTTTTCTTCCTTCTTTCGGTAAGGCGACGAAAGGATGTCGATCACCGTCCGCCGCGGGAAATCCTCCTCGGCCGCCTCGATCATCTGGATCAGCAGACGCACGGGGGGAACGGACGAAAGCGGTACGCTTTCCCTCCCCGCCACCCGGATCCCGTATTCGTCGGCGACCCTCTCCCAGGCGGGAACCAGCTCTTCCGCGAACCGGCGGGAGACCAGGAGAATTTCCGAACCGGGATGCGCGTCGAGCCACTCGCGCACCTTCCTCGCGGCGAGGCGCACCTCCCCGCCCTCGTGAGGGGCGGACAGGAGGGAAAACGGGGCCGGGCCGGCGGCGGCAGGCGGGAGAGGGAGGAAGATCCTCTCGCGGATCGCGCTCACAGCGGGAGAGGCGGGATCCCGGAGATACTCCGCGTTCCCCTCGAAGGCCCGCAGCAGCCTCTTCCATGCGACCTCCGCGTAGGAGAAGGCGGGGGAGAGGGATCCGTCCTCACCGAAAAGTCCGGGGAAGTACACCTCGTCGAGAAGTCCGCTCGCGAGAAGCGCATCGACGAGCGTCCATTGCAGGCGGGTGAAATCGTAGAACCCGTAGATCGTCACCCGGAACGGATAACCGGGCTGTTCGAACCCGGCGACAGCCTCCTGGAAAATCCGGCGGCGGGACATTCCGCCCACGGATGTGATCTTTTTCTCGACCGCGGAAAAAAGCCGGCGCCACTCGGACCACCGGCGGGCCTTCGCCTCCCTCCTCTCGGCGCGGGACCTCGCTTCCGCCTCCCGAAGCACCTCCTCCCCCAGCCATCCCTCTTCGATATCCGCCATCGTACGGGAGAGGGCGGGAACGAATCCCGGCATCCCGGAGATCACCGCGAAGTCCCCCTCCCCGCTCGTGTACACCTCTCGGACTGCGGCCAGCATGGCTGCGGATGCCTGCGCGGAGGATAGTTCACGAAGGAAGACGCCCCGGTGCTTGAGCAGACGCACGGCGAAATCGTACAGCGTCATGATCGAGGAACCCGCGGCGCTTCCCTCCCACCGGGCGGCCAGGCGTCGCAGGAGGTGCTCCCGGAGATCGTTGGACGGCACGAGGAGCACGTCCTCCCGGCCGCGGGCGCGACCGAACCCCACCGGGAGGCGGGAAAGGAGTTTCTCTTCGAGGGCGGGAAAGGGGCCGGCAAACAGGCGGGATATTTCGATTTTATGCTCCTCCATGGTCCCCCCATTGTAATCGTTCCCGAGCCGTCGGAAAATGAGATCGGGGTCCGGGGGGAAAGGGGAACATGGAACCGCCGACGAAACGGAAAACGAGAGACCAGTTCGCGGGGGTCGCCGAGCGGTACCGGACGAGCGTCGATCACGCCGACTCCGACGACCGGAAGATCCTCCTTTCCCGTCTCTCTCTGGGACCCTCCCATCTCCTCCTCGACGTGGCCACCGGCGGGGGACACACCGCGGTTTCGTTTTCACCGAAGGTGCGGAAGGTGGTCGCCTCCGACCTCACGCCGGAAATGCTCCGCGAAACGAGAACGCTGGCCGCGGAGCGGGATTGCCGGAACGTGGCGTTCGTCGCGGCCGACGCGGAGAACCTCCCCTTCGCGTCGGGGTCGTTCGACCGCGTCACCTGCCGCATCGCGCCGCACCATTTCCCGAACCTTCCGGCGGCCGTCGGGGAGCTTCTGCGCGTCACCCGCCCCGGCGGGCTGGTCGGCATCATCGACAGTGTGGTGCCCGACGACCCGGCGCTGGACGCCTTCCTCAACGGGATTGAGAAGGTGCGCGACCCGACGCACGTGCGCAGCTACCGGGTCGAGGAGTGGAACGCGATCCTCCAGCAGGTGGGACTGTTCCTCCTGCACGTGTCCCGCACCTGGAAGGAACACCCGTTCGCCGAATGGATAGCCCGCACCGGCCAGCCGCCCGTGGTGCAGCGGGAAGTCGAATCCCTGTTCCTCACGGCGTTCCCGCGGGCCCGCGAGTATTACCGCGTCCGTGTCGAAGACGGCCGGGTCGTTTCCTACTCGGACGAGAAGGGGATCTTCGTAGGAAGGAAAGAGTAGGGCCGCCACGGCCTCCCTGCCCAGAAGGGCGCAGAGACCGGCTCCGCTTCCTCGGAGGGGGACTCCGTTCGTGGCTCGCCGTGCGATGAACCCGCACGGCTGCGCTTTACCTCACTGCGCCCCCCTCCTGCGTGCGCTTCGCCGCAGGTGTCCCTCCTCCCAGGGTGCCGGGAACGGCTCCACTCTCCCGGAGGGGGACCGCACAATAACGCACGGAGCAGCCGGCAGGCCGGATCTTCCGGTAATATGGATTCTATGGAAACCGACGGACAGACCACCGTCACGCGGATCTTCGTCCCCGCGATGGATTGCCCGGACGAGGAGAAGGAGATCCGGGCCGCGCTGGGCCGACTGCCGGGAGTGGAGGAGACCGTTTTCCACCTATTCTCCCGCCACGTAGAGGTCCGTCACCGGTGCGAACTCGAGGAGGTCCTCTCCGCGCTGCGCGCCATCGGCATGGAAGGGCATCCGCTGGGCGGGGCGCTGCGTCACGCCGATATCCCCGAAGAGACAAGGTCCCCGCTCCGCATTTTCTACGCGTCCGCCGCCCTGCTCTGTACGGGGGCGGCCCTGTATCTCGCGTCGCCCTCCTCCCCATGGGCGGGGAGGCTCTTCCTTGCGGCGATCATCGTGGGGGGCGCCCGGGTCGTTGCACATGGCGTGAGGGAACTGCGGAACCGGTCTCTGGGAATGAACGTCCTCATGACGATCTCCATCGGGGGGGCGACCCTGATGGGGGAATGGGCCGAGGCCGGGGTCGTCGTCACCCTCTTCGCCCTGGCCAATACCCTCGAGGCAAGAAGTCTCGACCGGGCCCGGAAGGCGACCGCCGATCTCTTCACTCTCGCCCCGGAAACCGCCGTCGTGCGCGTGGGCGGGGTGGGCGGGCAGGAACGGACCGTCTCCGCGGAGGAGGTCCGGAAAGGCGACATCCTCGTCATCCGCCCCGGGCAGCGTGTCCCGGTGGACGCCACGGTGTTCAAGGGCGTCTCCGACCTGAACGAGGCGGTCCTTACGGGAGAATCCGTCCCCGTGGAAAAGGAGGAGGGAGACCCGCTCTACGCGGGCACCGTGAACGGGAGGGGACTCCTGCTGGCCGAGGCGGTGCGTCCGCTGTCGGAATCGACCTTTGCGTTGGTGCTGCGGAGGGTGGAGGAGGCCCAGTCGAGGAAAGCCCCGATCCAGACCTTCATGGAGAAGTTCGCGGCGGCGTATACGCCCGCCGTTCTTGTCTCGGCCCTCCTCGTGGGGGCAATTCCCCCCGCGATGGGGTTCGGCGGCGCGAGCGTCTGGGCCTACCGCGCCCTCGTCCTCCTGGTCATCGCCTGTCCCTGCGCAATCGTCCTGGCCGCCCCCGTCGTCACCGTCACCGCTCTTACCCAGGCCACCCGGGACGGCATCCTGGTCAAGGGGGCGAACCACCTCGAGACGCTCGGGAAGGTGCGGGCGATCGCCTTCGACAAGACGGGGACCCTGACGCGCGGGAAGCTGCGGGTGACCGGGGTATCGGCCACGGCGGGGGTGAACGAGAACGACGTGGTGCGCATGGCGGGCGCGGTGGAGGCGGGCTCCGCGCACCCGGCGGCGGAGGCAATCCGGCATGAGGCGCGCCGGAGAGGGATCGCGCAGGCGGCCCGGGGAACGCTGGCGCGGACATTTACGGTTCTCGAGGGACGGGGCGTCTCGGCGGAGGTGGAGGGAAGACGCGTGTTCGTCGGGAACCACCGGCTGTTCGAGGAGATCGGGTTCTTCGCCGCCGCGCCGGGAGCCGCGCTTTCCGCCGGAGGGGCGGAAGGATCCCGCACCGTCACCCTCGTGGGAACGGACGATGGGATCGCGGGTTCCCTCGAAATGGAGGACGAGGTCCGCCCCGAGGCGCGCGAGGCCGTACGGTCGCTCATCTCCCTCGGGGTGGAGCACGTCGTCATGCTCACCGGGGACCGGGACGACGTCGCCCGTGCAGCGGCTGCGGAGATCGGGATCGGGGAGGTTTTCTCCCGCCTCCTGCCGGACGACAAACTCCGGAAGGTGGGCGAACTGGTCGCATCCCACGGCACGGTGGCCATGGTGGGGGACGGAGTCAACGACGCCCCGGCGCTCGCCCTTTCCTCCGTCGGCATCGCGATGGGTGCCGCCGGCTCCCCGGCGGCGATCGAGACGGCCGACGTGGCGCTGATGGCCGAGGATCTTCGCCGTGTCCCGGAGGCGGTCGTCCTGGGTCGACGGATGGTTGCGGTGATCCGGCAGAACGTGGTCGCTTCCCTGGCGATCAAGGCCGGGTTCCTCGTCGCGGCGGTCGCAGGGGTCGCCACTCTCTGGATGGCCGTGGCAGCCGACATGGGAACGACGCTCCTCGTCATCGGAAACGGACTGCGCTTATTGAAAAGGAACGAACCTGCGGTATGATTCGCTGATGTTCCGAACGCGTCTCCCCCGCAACGTAATCGCCCTCGGACTGGTTTCCCTGCTCACCGACTTCTCCAGCGACATGATCTATCCCCTGTTGCCGGTCTTCCTCACGGCAACGCTCGGTGCGGGGCCTGCCGCGCTCGGGGTCATCGAGGGGGTGGCGGAAGCCACGGCATCGCTGCTCAAGCTCTTCTCGGGCGCCTGGTCGGACCGGGCCGGACGGAAGAAGCCGCTCGTGCTCGCCGGGTACTTCCTCTCCTCGGTCGCAAGGCCCCTCGTGGGGTTCGCCTCGACCTGGACACACGTGCTCGCGGTACGCTTCTCCGACCGGATCGGCAAGGGGATCCGCAGTTCCCCCCGGGACGCCCTTATCGCGTCATCCGTCCCCGCGGAGGACCGGGGGCGGGCGTACGGCCTGCACAGGGCGATGGATCACCTGGGGGCCGTCTTCGGGCCGGTCGTCGCGTTTCTTCTCCTTGCGGGGGCAGGCCTCTCCTATCGCTCCGTCTTTTTCCTCGCTGCGATCCCCGGGGTGGCCGCGATGGCCGCCCTCCTGTTCCTGGTGCGGGACGAAGTGACGCCGTCCCCGCGGAAGAATGGAAAATTCCCGCTATCCGGGGATCTCCCTCCCGCATTCCGGCGCTATCTGCTGATCGTCTCCCTGTTCACCCTCGGGAACGCGAGCGACTCCTTCCTGATCCTGCGGGCGGTGGACTCGGGAGTTCCCGCGGCATGGGTCCCGCTGCTCTGGGGGGCGTTCCACGTCGTGAAGTCGTCCTTCTCCACCTATGCGGGAATTCTCTCCGACCGGTGGAGCAGGAAACACCTGATCATCGGGGGATGGCTCGTGTACGCGGGGACCTACATGCTCTGGGGGATGGTGGAGGGGGCCGGCTGGATGGTGGCGCTTTTCCTCGTGTACGGACTCTACTCGGCGGCCACCGAAGGCACGGAGCGGGCCTTCGTCGCCGACTTCGTCCCGGCGGGGATGCGGGGAACCGCCTTCGGGTGGTACCACCTCGCCGTGGGTCTTTCCGCCCTGCCCGCGAGCGTCCTTTTCGGCATATTGTGGGATGCGTACGGTCCGCGGACGGCCTTCGGCGTGAGCGCGGGGCTCGCGGTCTCCGCGTCCGTGCTGCTGCTCCTGATCAGCCCCCCCAGCGCACCTTCGGAGGACCGCCCGGCGTCTCGATGACTCGCAGGACGAACGGACGTCTTCGACCCGGCACCTCGCCGAACCGCAGGTCGGAGAAGACCAGGATGGTATTCGCTCCGGAGTGAGAGGTTGTAACCACCGGGAAGCGGGCGAACCACAGGTACGTCCGGACGTCCGGAATATCCTCGATGGCCCTGACCTCCGGGACATCCGCTCCCCTGCGGACGCGCTGTTTCCATGCGACGGCGCCGGTAAACGGGTCCACCTCCGCCCGGAGATACGTTTTCCCGTCGTCGATGAACCCGTTCCAGGCGAACGGCCCCACGGGGAAAGGATACAACCCCGGGCGGTCCGGAATCGGCAAATTCGGCAACGTGTCTCCCTCTTCCTGCGCCCATGCCTTTCGGACCAGACGGACGGACGAGAGACCGTTGCCGATGTGGACCTCGCCCAGGCGGGGCAGGGCCGAGGCGGAGACCACGCGTACCCCGTGCTGCCTCGCTGCGGTCCGCATCGCGTCCTCCACCCGGACATGGAGGAAAGTCGCAATGCCCACGTACGCGCAAAGGACAACCATGGCCGCACGCGCCGGGCCGGGCCGGCGCCGCGACAGGACAAGCCCCGCCACGATGATCCCCGTGAAGACCAGGTCCACGACGAACAGGATGTCGAACGCGACGCGCGCGTCGGAGAACGGCTGGAAGATCTGCGTCCCGTAGGAATTGAGCAGGTCCAGGGCGACGTGCGAGAGCTGGCCGAGGAACGCGAGGAGGTAGAGCTTCTTCAGGTCCTTCCACTTTCCGAACCGGTAGAGCAGTACGGCGACCAGGAGGGACGTCACGGCGATCCCGGGGAACCCGTGGGACAAACCCCGGTGAAGGCGAAGATAGGCCTCGCTTCCGAAAAGGGAAGTGACGTTGTCGGCGTCGGGCAGGATCGATCCTATGATCACCGCTGCCGTCGCTTCCCGCCTGCCGCTATCCGCGGGGATGGCCCGGGAGATGAGCCACCCCGTGAGTCCATGGGTAACCGTATCCATACGAACCTTGGCTTATATCATATTTCGCGGGTCAAGGATCCTGCGGATTTCCTCTTCCGGCAGGGTCTTCTTCTCCCGGAGGACGGCGCGGATCGTCTTGCCCGTGTGGTACGCCTCGTGGGCCAGCTCCGCCGCCTTCTGGTAGCCGATCGTAACCGCCAGGGGAGTCACCATCGCCAGGCTCTCCTCGATCAGCTCCTCGCACCGCTTCCGGTTGGGCGTGATCCCCGCAACGCATCTGTCGGTGAGCAGGGCGGTCGCCGAGGAGAGAAACCCGATCGATTCCAGCAGATTACGCGCCATCACGGGAAGCATGACGTTGAGCTCGAGGACCCCGAGCGAGCCGCCGAGGGTCACGGCTGCGTCGTTGCCGATCACCTGCGCCGACACCTGGATCATCATCTCCAGGATGACCGGGTTCACCTTCCCCGGCATGATGGAGGAACCCGGCTGCAGCGACGGCAGGTTGATTTCCCCGATCCCGCAACGCGGGCCGGAGGACAGGAGCCTCAGGTCGTGGGAGATCTTCACCAGGGAGGCGGCCAGCCCCTTGAGCGCCCCGCTGGAGGAGACGATCGGGTCCTGCGCCCCGATCGCCTCGAACCGGTTCTCGGCGGGGCGGAAAGGGATGCCGGTGGCGACGGCGATCTGGGCGATCGCCCTTGGGCCGAACTCCGGGTGGCCGTTCAGGCCCGTTCCCACGGCGGTCCCCCCGAGGGGGAGTTCCTCGAGATCCGCAAAGACGGCGTGCACCCGCCGGATCCCGTGGTCGATCTGGGAAGCGTACCCGGAGAACTCCTGTCCGAGCGTAACCGGCACGGCATCCTGCAGGTGGGTCCGCCCGATCTTCAATATGTCGGAGAACTCTCCTGCCTTCGCCGACAGGGCGTCCCGCAGGGAGGAAAGCGCCGGGACGAGACGGTCGGACATCTCCCGCCGCGCGGCGATCCGGATCGCGGACGGGATCACGTCGTTGCTGGACTGGCACCGGTTCACGTGGTCGTTGGGATGGACGGGGGAATTCCCCCCCAGGGGCTTTCCGAGGATCTCGTTGGCCCGATTGGCAAGCACCTCGTTGACGTTCATGTTGGTCGAGGTCCCCGATCCGGTCTGGAAGACGTCGAGGATGAACTGGTCGTCGAACTTCCCCTCCAGCACCTCGCGTGCGGCCCGCGAGATCGCCTCCGCAAGGGTCGGATCGAGGAGCTTCAGGCCCGCGTTGACCTCGGCGCCGAATCCCTTGATCATCGCCGCGGCGTGAACGACCGGCAGCGGCATCCGGACGCCGCTCACCGGGAAATTCTCGAACGCCCGCTGCGTCTGCGCCCCGTAGTACGCCTTCGCGGGGACGCGGACCTCGCCCATCGAGTCCTTTTCGGTGCGGAAATCGGCCATCGTTTTCTCCTTCATCCCATTCGATTCGTGGCCACCTCCGCCGGATTCTCCCGAATCACTCTCCAGGAAGAATGCCTGAAACGGCTCTCCCTTCACTGCTCACGCAGTTACGACGTCCAAGTCGGAGGTGCCCCCTGCTCGTGGGGGGGGTCCACATCCGCTACGCTCGCGACCTTAGCGCCCGCTCGCTGCAGGGCCCCGATTGCTGGCGCAGCGGCCGCAGGAGGAGGGGCGCAGTGAGGTTAAGCGCAGGCGTGCGGGTGCATCGCACGCCGAGCCACGAACGGAGCCCCCCTCCGAGGCTGCGGAGTCGGCTCCCGCCCCTTCCCGGAGCGCCTTGGGAGGCTACTCCTCCTCCAGGTGGAGCAACTCGTACTGGCCCTTCTCCGGGTTGTAGGCGTACATCTTCGCCGTGCCGATCTCGAAGAACCAGGCGTGGACATGGAGCCGGCCCTCGCGCGCCGCCTTCTGGACGACGGGGTAGGTGCGCAGGTTCTCCATCTGCACCAGGACGTTCTCCTCGGAGGTCACCGCAAGCATCTCTCCGCCGGACAGCCCGGAATAGTTGGCGGAAACCACTTCGAGGGTCCGATCTCCGTTCCTGAGCCATTCGGCGATGTGGGGGGTCCTGGCGAACAGGGTCCGTTCCTTGTAGAGCGCCTTCATCGCCCCGCAGTCGGAGTGCCCGCAGACAATGATGTCCCGTACGTGGAGGTGCTCCACCGCATATTCGACCGCAGCGGCCACCCCGGTCCCGTCGAGCACGGTTTCCGAGTAAGGGGGGACGAAATTCCCCATGTTCTTCACGATGAAGAGGTCCCCCGGGGCCCCGTGGGTGATCACCGTGGGGATCACGCGGGAATCGCAGCAGGTGATGAAAAGCGCCTCCGGCGACTGGCCGTGCTCGGCCAGCCTTCGGAAAAGTTCCTTGTTCTCGCTCCAGTACTGCGTCCGGAACCGGTGGATCCCCGAGATCAGCTTCTCCATGGCTCTCCCTCCGAGCGACTTTGGGACAGACGATTCCGCATGGGCCCTGAGCGCCGGCGGCAAGACGTACATCGCTCCCGCTTGACGTGCATTTTATCCGGTATTTCCCATTCCTCAAATTGGATAGTATACGGACAGAACGATTGACATACATCAATGCGCACGTGCGGCGGGACGTCTATCCTTTATCCAATTTCAGCTGCGAAAACCGGAGAGGAAAAGGAGGTTGCCGGATGACCAAGAAGACCGCCTTCTGGATCTTCCTGCTGGGCACGATCTCCTCGGCGGCGGTGTTCCTCGCGGCGACATGGGACACCCACCGCCAGGTGGCGACCCTGTCGCACGTGGACAAGCTGTCCGATCAGGTCGTGGCGGGCAAGCGAGCGTTCGAGAAGTACAACTGCAACGACTGCCACACGATCCTGGGCTTCGGCGGCTACTACGCCCCCGACCTCACCAAGGTGGTGCAGCGAATCGGGGCGGACGGCGTCCGGTACCGGATAAAAAGCCCCGAGCTGGCCTTCGCCAAATCCTGGCGGAAAATGCCCCAACTGAACGTCTCCGACGCCGAGATCGAGGACATGGTCGCCTTCTTCACCTGGGTGGGAGAGATCAACAACAACGATTGGCCCCCCCAGGACAGCAAGAAACGCCTGTCCCGGGGCGAGCAGGCCATGGTCGCCACGGTGGGAGTCTCCCCGGGCGCAGCGGTCTTCCAGACGAAGGGGTGCATGAACTGCCACTCGCTCAAGGGGACCGGAGGAACCTTCGGGCCCGCTTTGGACACGATCGGGCGCGACCTCTCCGCGGAGGAGATACGGACGTATGTCCGCGACCCCAAAAGCGTCGATCCGAAGGCGATGATGCCGCCGCAGACGGGCCTCTCCGACCGGGAGCTCGAGGAAGTGGCGAAATTTCTTTCCACTCTGAAATAAGGAGGACCTGATGGAATACCGTTCCCAGAAAATCGCCTACTGGTACTTCATTGCGGCGCTTCCGCTGTTCGTGCTGCAGGTTCTCCTGGGGCTCTACCTCGGCGGAAGCTACGCCTTCACCATGCCGCAGGGGATCGTGGACGTCTTTTCCTTCGCCACGGCGCGGTCGATGCACACCAACCTCCTCGTCCTCTGGATGCTATTGGGCTTCATGGGGGGCGCGTACTATATCGTGCCCGAGGAGACGAAATCCGAGATCTACTCCCCGGGGCTGGCCTACTTCCAGCTCGTCGCCCTGCTGGTGACCGGCGTCGTCGCGCTGATCGGCTTCTTCTTCGGCTGGACGCAGGGGCGTCCCCTCCTGGAGATCCCCCGTCCACTCGACCTCGTTGTCGTCGTGGGGGCGCTGATCTTCCTGTTCAACATCGGGATGACGATGCTGAAAGCCAACCGGTGGACCGTCATCCAGGGGACGCTCCTGGGCGGCCTGGTCTTCCTCGCCCTCCTGTACCTGTTCGGCATCCCCTTCTACAAGAACGAGGTGATCGACTGGTACTACTGGTGGTGGGTGATCCACCTCTGGGTCGAGGGAGCGTGGGAACTCGTCACCGGAGCGATTCTGGCGTTCATTTTGATGAAGCTCACCGGCGTGGACCGGCAGGTCGTGGAGAAGTGGCTCTACGTCGAGATCGGCCTCTTCATGTTCACGGGGATCGCCGGGACCGGGCACCACTACTACTGGATCGGCGCTCCGCGGTACTGGCTCTGGATCGGCGGGATCTTCTCGGCGCTCGAGCCGCTGCCGATCCTGCTCATGGTCATCGACACGATGATGCACGTCAAGGAGCGCAAGACGAAGATCGTCAACCCGCTCGTCTGGACGTACGCGATCGGCTGCGCCGTGTTCCACATGATCGGCGCCGGGGTGTGGGGCTTCGCGCACACGCTCCCGCAGATCAACTACTACACGCACGGGTCCCAGGTCACCGTGTCCCACGGGCACATGGCGTTCTTCGGCGCTTACGCCCTGCTGAACCTGACGACCTTCTACTTCGCGATGCCGAGGATCAAGGGGATCGAGGTCTTCGACGACCGGCGAGGAAAGATCGGGTTCTGGACGATGAATTCCGCGATGTTGATCATGGGGCTCACCTTCGGCGTGGCCGGCGTCCTGCAGGCGTACATCGAGCGTGTGCTCGGGATGGGGTACATGACGGCGCAGTCGTACATGCGGCTGTGGATGCTGATCACCGTCGTCGCGGGCGTCTTCTTCCTGATCGGGCTTCTCACCACCGTCACGGACCTTCTGACCTTACGGCCGGCCAAGCAGGAGGCATGAGGAAACGGCTGGGGGGCAGGGCGAATCCTTCCCCCCGGCCGGCAATTCTAACCAGAGAGGGCGGGGCGCAAGTCCCCGCCGACGAATCACAAGATTACCGGAGGAACGATGGATCGGTACACCAAGGCGTTTGTTGTCGCTGCTCTCGTATACTTTTTCCTGGCGGCTGCGCTGGGGGCCTGGATGGGGTCCGCCACGCCTGCGGGGTGGGTCCGGTTCGCCCACGTCCACTTCAACCTGCTGGGGTTCATGTCGATGATGATCTACGGGGTGGGATACTTCATTCTCCCCCGGTTCAACGGCCGCACGCTTCGGTGGCCCTCGTGGGTTCCGCTCCACTTCTACGCCGCCAACGTCGGACTGATCGGGATGGTGGCCACGGCGCCGGAGCGCCCCTCGACGGGGTTCGCCCTGTTCGCCGGGCTGTCCGTCGTGTCGGCGGCGATGTTCGTGGTCAACCTCGGCGTGACGATGCTCGTCGCGCCGGCGGAGGTGGAGGAGGAAGAGGAGGAGGAGATCCCCTCGCATCCACAGGCACCGCCTGCCCCTTCCCCCCCTCAGGTGGATATCCACCCCGACATGCGGGTGGGGGAGATCCTGACCCGGTGGCCCCGGACGGTGGATGTCTTCGTGGCGAACGGATTCGCCTCCCTGGGGAACCCCGAGCACCGGGAGCAGGTGAAGCAGATCCCCATAACCTTGCGGATGGCGTGCCAGCGGCACAACGTCGATCTCGAGCCGATGGTCGCCCTGCTGGTTTCCGCCGCCGGAGGAACGCCCCGGCCGCCCTCGCCCGCCACGGATATCCGGGCCGGCACCACCGGGGGGACAGGACGCAGGGAGAAACTCTCCCGCGGGGAGCCGATCCGCGCGGAGAACATCCTTGGGGACATCCTCTCGGCCTACCCGGAGACCGAGAAGGTGTTCCGGAAGTATTACGGGGACGGGTGCTTCTCCTGCCCCGGCCAGGCGACCGAGAGCGTCAAGCAGAGCGCGATGATGCACAACGTGAACGAGAAGCAGATCCTGTCCGATTTGAACCGGGCGGCCGGCTTTTAATTTTAAGCCGGCGGGGGGCACCCCCGGCTTATGGAGGGCGAAATGATCGAACGGATGCAGGAACTGCTCGAGGCGGAGCGCGCGGGGGTGAAATGCCTCGCGGCGATGGCGGACCAGACCCCGGAGGGGGAGAAGAAGGAATTCCTGGTTTCCCTCCGGAACGACGAGGGACGGTTCTGCTCCGGGCTGTACCGGCTCATCCGGGAACGGAAGGGAGCCCCCACCGACCGGACCGGGGGATTCGCGGACAAGGTCCTCGCCCTGAAGGGGGAGGCCGAGCGGCTGGCGCTTCTTGTCAAGGGGCAGGCGTGGGTCGTCCGGAAGATCGAAGAGATCCCGGCCGGGGAGATGACCCTGGCCGAGAAGTCGTTCTTCGACGACATGCACAAGGCGCACGTGAAAAACATCGAGGCGTGCCACAAATACCTCCCGGCCGCCGGGTAACCCCCCATCCGGCCGTGGCCATGGCGTTCGTGGGCGGTTCCGCTGCCTCGGAGGGAGACTCCGTTCGTGGCTCGCCGTGCGGTGAACCCGCACGGCTGCGCTCTACCTCACTGCGCCCCCCTCCTGCGGCAGCTTCACCGGAAACCAGGTACCCTGCGGGGGGGCACGAAGCGGCATGTGGAGCGAGATGCCTGATCCGGCGAGCGTAACCGGCAGCGAGCGGGGGAAAGGTCGCGAGCGTAGCGGAGTGGAATCCCCCGCGAGCCGAGGCTCCGGGACGGGATGCAGGGGGGAGTTGATCCCCACGCTCCCGGGATCGGGGCGGCCATGGTATCCTGATCGGGAAAATCAGCCGAGGGAGGTGGGTCATGCACACGGCGAAGTGGAACGACATCGAAGGGAAGGCGGTCACCGATGCCGGCGCGGAAGGGGTAACCATCCGGGTCCTGATGGGGGACAACGTCGGGGCGCCCACCTTCACGATGCGCCATTTCGAGATCGCCCCCGGCGGACGCACCCCCTTTCACGCCCACGCGTGGGAACACGAGGTCTACATCCTCTCCGGCAGGGGAAAGGTCCGGCAAAAGGACGGCGACCGGGAAGTGGGCCCGGGCTCCTTCGTCTTCGTGCCCGGAAACGAGGAGCACAACTTCGCCAACGCCGGCGATACGCCCTTCACCTTCCTGTGCGTGATCCCGTCGACGAACCCCTGCCTGGGCAAGTGACCCCGCGCTACGCTTTGAGGATGGTTCTCCCCGCGACCCTGTTCATCACGACATGGACGAAGAGAACAAGGAGTGCAAGGAAATTGATCACCGTCGCCAGCGGGTGTAAGGAAACGACGGGGGCTAGATAGACGAACCGTTCGACCAGGATCCCCAGCAGGATGGAAACGGACACGGCGAACACAACGGACGGGTTCGTCTTCGATCTCCCGGGCAGCAGGACAAAGAAAGGGATGAAGAAGTAGAAGACCAGGATCGACAGGGAAAGTTCCCGCAGGGGCGACGAGGATACCCTCGCCAGGAGATAACTCACCTCCTCGGGGATATTCCCGTACCAGATCACGAGGAACTGGGCGAAAAACAGCCCCACCCACAGAATGCTGAACCCGAAAAGAAGGATGGCTATGTCTTTCAGGTCGGAGCGGCCTCCCGGCTCGTGGACCGGGGCGGGCCTTCCGTGGAGAAACGCATAGAGGATGCCCGACAGGGCGAATCCCCCGAACAGGGATTCGATGAAGAAATAGCCCCCTAACAGCGTGTTGACCCAGGGATACGCCAGCGACATGACCCAGTCGAACGCCATGAGGGACTGGGAAACGACGAACACGAAGAGATAGACGCCGGCGAACCGTTCCCTGCCCTCTTCGTCCCTGCGGGAAGCGATGGCGAACCTTCTCGCCGCAAGGTAGGCGAGCAAAAGCAGGACGAAATTTCTCCCCACGAAAAACCCCTTGTCGAACCAGATCCCCTCCCGGCCGACCCAGGGGTAAGAATCGACGAAGGGCACGAGGAACAGGAAGAGAACCGCGAGGAACAGCAGGAGAGGATAGACCGAAAGCAGCTCATTCTTCACGGAACCCACCCACTTGGCCTTGATCAGCGTACACACCGCCACGGTCGCGATGCACCCCTCGACGACCGAACCCCAGAACAGAAGCGCGATCAGGAGCGAGCCGCCCTCCGTAGCGAGAGGGCCGAACTGGTTAAGCGCCACGATGACGCCTGCGAGGACGAACGGGGCGATGCGGCCGCCTGTCTTTCCCGGAAGCCCGTTCATTTCGTCTCCCCCGGCTCCACGGTGATCACGAACGCGTTACCGAACTCCTCCTTCGGAACGACGCCGAACACGCTCGGCAGACGGGCAAGGATGAGAAACCCGAAAAACGTGGACAGGGCTCCGAACAGGATCGTGAGGGCGAAGGCGATGATGATGAACGGCGGAATGGAGACGATCGGCTTCCCCCCGACGATGAGCGGCCAGCTGAGGGACGTAAGGATCGTGAAGGCGAACCCGAAGACCGTGCCGCTCGCGGCGCCCAGGAGCGAGAAGTTTTTCACCTTCGCCGGACTCGTCGGCAGGATCTCGTCCACCTCGTGGACGTAATACGGGGTTTCCACCCGGATCCTTTCCTGCGGGACCCCCTCCCGGGCCAGGTTGCGAAGGGCCGAAAGGAATTCCTCCCTGTCCTGGAACATCATCCGATTCTCCATCAGAGGTGCTCCTTGATTTCCGTGATCGACAGCACGGGCAAGGTCTTCAGGAAAAGGAGATAGGCCGTGAAGAACAGCCCGAAGCTCCCCAGGGTGATCCCCACCTCGACGATACTGGGGGTATATGTCCCCCAGGCGTAAGGGTCGAAGTCCCTGGCAAGAGACGAAACGATGATCACGAACCGTTCCACCCACATGCCCACGTTCACCAGCAGGGAGAGGACGAACAGGTATTTGACGTTGCGCCGCAGACTCCGCACGAATAGCGTCAGGGGGGCGAGGGAATTGCAGAAGATCATGATCCAGAACATCACGGTGTAGTCGCCCAGGGCGCGGTATCGGAACTCCTCCATCTCGAAGGGGTTCCCGCTGTAGAAGGCGAGACCGAACTCGACGATGTAGGAGTAGGTCACGATGAGGGAGGTGAACAGGAGGATCTTCGCGATGCTCTCGAAATGGTCGTCGGTGATGTACCGGTCGAGGACCAGGATCTTCCGCATGGGGACGACGAGGGTGATGACCATCGCCGTGCCGGAGAAAATCGCACCGGCCACGAAATAGGGGGCGAAGATGGTGGTGTGCCACCCGGGGATGATGCTCATGGCGAAGTCCCACGAGACGACGGAGTGAACGGACGCCACCAGCGGGGTGGCAAAGGCGGCCAGGAACAGGTAGAGCTGGTTGTAGTTCTTCCACTGCCTTCTCGTCCCCGTCCATCCGAGAGAGAGAAACCCGTAGATCCGTTTCGCCAGCCCTTCCTTGTACCTCCGCACGATGGCGAAGTCGGGGATCAGCCCCACGTAGAAGAAGACCACGCTCACGGTGAGGTACGTGCTCACGGCGAAGACGTCCCAGATGAGAGGAGACCGGAAATTCACCCAGAGCATCCGCTGCGTCGGATAGGGAAAGAGGTAGTAGAACTTCCAGGTCCGGCCAAGGTGGATCAGGGGGAACAGCCCCGCGACGAGGAGCGCGAAAACGGTCATCGCCTCGGCGGGGCGGTTGAAGCTGGTCCGGAACCGGGCGCGGAACAGGTACAGGACCGCCGAGATCAGCGTCCCCGAGTGGGCGATGCCGACCCAGAAGACGAAATTCGTGATGTAGACCCCCCAGCCCACGGGATGCATGAGCCCCGACACTCCCATGCCGGTCTTCATCTGGTAGCCCCAGAATCCCAGGAGGCCGAGAAAGAGGGCGGCCGTGCAGCCGAGGGCCGCGAGATAGGCGAGCCCCGGCCTCTTCATCGCGGAAAGTACGTCCTGCTCCACCCGGGCCAGTTTGTCGGGCTTATCCATGGCCTTCCTTCTCGGGGCCGCCTTTTGCCCCCCCCAGATAGTATACGGAAGGTTTCGTCCCCAGCCCCTCGAATACCCGGTAGGCCCTCGCCAGGTGCGCCAGCCGGTACACCTTCGACTCCGGATCGAGAAGGTTGCCGAACGTGATGGCCCCGGTGGGACAGCTCTGGGCGCAGGCGGTGGTTACCTCCCCGTCCCGGACCTTCCGGGAATCGTCCTTGGCCCTGTCCTTGGCGGCACGGATCCGCTGGATGCAGAAGGTGCACTTTTCCATGACCCCCGCCCCCCGGACCTCGAGGTCGGGGTTGTGCATCCGGTCAAGCGGCTTTCTCCATGTGTGCCAGAACCAGTTGAACCGCCTCACCTTGTAGGGGCAGTTGTTCGAGCAGTACCGTGTCCCCACGCACCGGTTGTACACCTGGACGTTCAATCCTTCGGGGTTGTGATAGGCGGCGAACACCGGGCACACCGTCTCGCAGGGAGCGGAATCGCACTGCTGGCAGAGCATGGGGAGGAAATCGACGTTCCCCGTCTCCCCGTAGAAGGGCTCGATCCGAAGCCACGACATCTCCCGGCCTTTGAGGTGGTCCTTCTTCCCGACAACGGGCACGTTGTTCTCGATGTAGCAGGCGGCGACGCACGCGGAACAGCCGTTGCAAAGCGCGAGGTCGATGGCCATGGCCCACCGGTACCCCTTGTGCTCGTGCTCCGGGTAGAAGCTCTCTTTTCCGTGGTGGCCTTTCTCGTCCCGGTGGGAGGGATCGGGAATCAGCCCCCTGCCCCGCTGGGACGGGGAGCCGGAAAGAATCGGAATGGCCGCAACCCTGCCGGATTTCCCGATCCGGATCCCCTCGAGGAACCAGGTCGCCTCCCCCGTGCGCCCGTCTGTCGCAAGAGGAGGGGAATCCACGAAGTCCCGGCTGGCAACGAAGACCCCCTCCGCGAGGCCGGGTTGGATCTTCACCGGAAACACCTGCGACCAGCCGCCGGAGGAAACGTTGGCCTCCATCCTGTCCTTCAGCCCCAGGACCTTCGCCGTCCCCGGCGAGACCGAGAGCCAGCGGCCGTAGGAGATGGTGGTCAGGGGGTCGGGGATCTCGGACAGAAGCGGCAATCCCCGGCTGCGCCCGTCGAAGGTACGCAGGGAGGGGACGAGCACGAGGACGGGCGTTTCCGGTTCCCGCCCTTCGGCCGTTGCGTCCTTGAGGAGTGCGGCCGCTTTTGTCCCGTTGAGGGTCACGCGTGTTCCGGGGAGGGCTTCCACGACAAAACCATTCCGGGAAAACGCGTCCTTTCCCTTTTTCCCGAACCGCTTCGTCCATTCCGCGAAAAGATAATCCCGGTATCCCGTCGCGGGCCCCTCTCCCGAAACCGCCCCCATGAGCCGCAGCAGTATGTCGCCTTCGGAGAGCGTGCCGTAAAGGGGTGCAAGCACCGGCTTCACGAGGGAGACCACACCCCGCCTCGGCTCGACGTCCCCCCACGATTCGAGGGAATGGGAGAGGGGGAGTATCAGGTCGGCCTCCTGCATCGTCTCGTCCAGGAGATCGCCGAAGGCCACCGACAGCTTCGCGTTCCTTACGTTTTCCCGGAATGCGAACCCGCCCGGCAGGGAGAATACGGGGTTCGTCCGGGAGAGGAACAGCACCCCCGCCTCGCCCCTGGAAAGCCGCGCGGAGAGGGCTTCCATGTCCCGGAAGGTGCCCGTTCCGCCGTACTTCTCGTTCCTCGCGAAATCGACCAACCTTGGGATCTCCCCCGTGACCCACTGGATCATCCCCGCCAGGGCCGCCACCTCGAGACCTCCCCGGTGGGACGTGGAAACCCCGCCGGCGATCACCAGGGGATGCCTTGCGTTCGCCATTCGGTCCGCCAGCTCCGCCAGCTCTTCTGCGGAAACTCCCGTTTTCTCCGAGGCCTTCCCGACGGAGAACCGGGGAAGCGCGTCGACGGCCTCCTGCGGGAGCCCGGACCTCCGGGGGCCCCTGTCCAGGACTTGCCGGAGGAGATACGCAAGAAGAACCGCCTCCCTCCCCGGGCGGACCACGAAGCGTCTGTCCGCGTTCGCCCCGGTGAGCGACAGGTGAGGCTCCGCGTGGAACCACCGGAAATCCTCCCTGCTCCGTGCTCGGGAGAGTTCCCGGGTGTAGGAGACCGGGCTTACGTGGGTCGCGAGGATATCCGCCCCGACCGTCAGGAGAAGATCGGCTTTCCCGATCCGGTAGCGGGGAACATCGCGCTCTCCGAAAAGGATCCCGTTGGCCTCCGCTACGGCGGAGTGGGAATACACCTCGAACTCCGGGAGCCTCTCGACCCCGAGCCTGCTGCAGAACGCGTCGATCAGCCGGGAGAGAGAGCCGGTGGTCCTTCCGGACAGATAGAGGTTTTTCCGCCCGGCGTCGCGGGATCCGGCGAGGGATTCCGAAACCAGGGAAAAGGCCTTCTCCCAGGAAACCGCCTTGAACTTCCCCCTGTCGTTTCGCAGCATGGGAGTTTCCACCCTCTCCGGATGATAGAGGCGGGTGAGGGAGGACTGCCCGCGGATGCATAGCCCCCCGTCGTTGATGGGATGTCCTGGCGCGCCTTCGAGCTTGATCGGCCATCCTTCCCTGCGCTTTACCGACAGTCCGCAGCCTGCCGGACATTCCGTGCAGGTGGAGGGGGAAAAATACGCCTCTCCGGGGATGACCCCCTCTTCCGGGGGCAGGATGGGGGAGACGAAGGTCTTCGACGTCTTGGATCCGCAGGCGGACAACAGGGTGGAACCCGACAGCACCCCCAGGACCCGCAGAAAATCCCTTCTCTTCATCCTTCTCCCCCTCTACTGGTGACAGGTGGCGCAGTCCCGGGGGGCTCCCCGGGCCCTGTGGCAGGAGACACACCACCCCATTTTCAGCGAACCGACCCTGCGGATCTTCTTCATCGCGCCCACCATACCGTGGCACTCCGAACAGTCCAACCCCGCCTTCACGTGCCTCTTGTGGGAGAAGTAGACGTGATCCGGGAGCGAATAGACCCGGTTCCATTCGATGGGCCGCTTCTCCTCGTAATACCGGGTGAGCTTCCGGATCTCCTCCCTCTCCGTCGCGATCGACTTGTGACAGGACATGCATTTTTCCACGGGGGGCCCCCCCGCGTGCCTCGATATGTCGACATAGATATGGCAGAAGTTGCAGGGAAGACTGAGCTTCGACACGTGGATCGTGTGGGGAAAGGCGATCGGCTGGTCCGGGGACAGCCCGGCTTGTTGCCAGGCGACCGCCAGCCCGGCCATGGCCAGGAACACCACCCCGAAATAGGCGATCACGACGAGGAGTCCCGTCCGGTTCCCCGCACGTTTCACTACAGGAGATTCCTCCTTCCACGAAACATCACTTGGACGTTTCCTCTTTCACGTGCGCGATCAGATACCTTGCCACGGCGTCGATCTCTTCCTCCGGAAGCCCGAGCTTGGGCATCGACGGGTAGCCGGGGTTCACCTTGACCGGTGCGCGGATGAATGCTTTCAGTTTTTCCACATCGCCCCCGTATGTCGGCACCCTCTCGTTCAGCGGAGGTCCGACGACCCGGATATCGAACCGGTGGCAGCCCGCGCAGATCTTCTCGAACACGACCTGCCCCGCATCCGTCTCCGTCTTCTCGGCGGACGCGGACTCTTCCCGGTGCGCCTCCTTTCCCGCTTCGGCCGTTACCGCCGCTTTCTGCATCGTAAGGAAGGCGATCCGGTCCTGGTAGGCGTTTCCGACCGCCGCGTCGTCGTGCAGAAGTATCGCGAGAAAGATCAGGACGAATAGGAAAACCACGCGCCCTCCCGGCCCGCCTTTCCCCTTCCCGTCGGACAGAAAAAGGGTCAGGCACACCGCAAGAGACAGAAGGAGGACGGCCGCCGAAAAGACGAACACTTCCGCAGAGAGCGCGATCTCCGGAAGGGTGACCAGGTCCAGCAGCAGGAACACGGGGAGGACAAAGGTCGCGAGAATCGCAAGGTTCGCGCCGAACCTGTGCACAAGCCCCCGGTACCCGGCGTTCATCCCCTCACCCCCTTCCGCCGACCGGCCGCAAAGAAGGAGGATCAACCCGCCGGTCATCCCGAAAAAGAAGGCGAGGAACAGGAGAAACTTCACCACGGCGTTCCAGGAGAGGAAAAACCGGATCTGTTTCTGGAGGAGAGGAAGCTTCGCGGGATTGAACAGAATCCCGTACCCGGCGGAAAAAAGGAAGAAGGCGAGGATCACCGCCAGCAGGCCGGCGGCGCCGGCGGCGGCAGTCATCGGGAAGAGCTCGAGCGTGCGCTCCCGGGCTTGCCGGTACAGGAACAGAAGGACGAACCCAAGGGTGAGGACCGCGAGGATCACGGCCCAGAACTGCCACGGCAGAGGGGACGCGACGAAGAGGACCCGCGCGTAGACGAACCAGACGAGCAGCAGAGGGACGAGGCCGAAGATGAAAAGAGCCGATTTGCTGATCAGGACGGTCCGCATCAGCTCCTGCGAGAAGCGCAGATAGGACGGGTCCCGTTTTTCCTTTCCCAGAAAGTTCAGGAGGAGGGAGACGGTCGACCCGCCGACGAGGAACCCGAGAAACAGGAGATGGAGGAACAGGACGAGGAACAGGCCGTGCCGGAGCAGCGAGTAGAACTCCGGGGAAAGCGGTTGCAGATTCCCCCAGGAAGCCATTCAGCCCCCTTCTCCGGGAGAATTTCCGTCCTGTGAAAACCGGTGAGATGCCATGCGCACCCGGGCTTGAGATACCCTCTCCCGGAACGGAATGCCACTCCGGGCAGTCGATCCTGTCAGCAAAATTCGGATTAATTTACTATAAGGGAATTCGTTGTACCGTTCAAATATTTTACCCGCGGTCCGGGCGCCCTGGATGCGCCCTGTTGTACAATACCGCAGTTGCTCAGGAGGAAAGCACCGATGTGCCGCATGCTTGCCTACTCATCGGACGGGCCCCGGGACCTGGCGCCGTACCTCGCCCACCTCGCAAGGCTCTCGGTCCACGGGAAGCTGGAGGACCGGTGGGAAAGACGCCCGGGCGGGAATCACCCGGACGGGTGGGGCATCGCCTTCCGCCGGGACGAGGAGACTCTCCTCTTCCGCAGCGGAAGCCCCGCCTCCACCGACCCCTACCTGGCCGGGTTCGAGGGGGTCACCGACTGCTTTCTCGGGCACGCCCGGTACGCGGACAACAAGGAAACGGTCGATGCGGGAAACGCCCACCCGTTCCTTCTCCAGGGGATCGCACTCGCCCACAACGGAACCTTCAGGGGAAGGATCGGGGAGGAGGCGGACAGGCGCCTGGTTTGCGACAGCCTCGTCTTCCTCGAAGTTCTTGCGGAGCGCTGGAAGGAGAGGACCCATCCCGGACTGTGCGAAGCGCTTTCGCGTCTGCTGGGAGATACGGAACTCGTGGGGGAATACTCCGCCGCGACCATGCTGATCGCTTCGGGGAAGACGATATTCGCCCTCCGGAACTACCGGAAGGACGAGGACTACTACACGCTTTTCGTCCGGGTGCAACCCAACCTGGTCGTCGTGGCGAGCCAACCGCTGGACGACTCCCCCGGATGGCGGCTGCTGGCAAACGGGGAACTCCTCGAACTTTGCCTGCCGACCCCGAAATCGCTTTTTCTGACCGCGACGACGTGAGGAGATCATGACGGCTTCGCTAGACCTGCGATCCGACACCGTAACGCTCCCTTCCGCGGGGATGCGCAAGGCGATGAGCCGGGCGAAAGTCGGCGACTCGCAGCGGGGGGAAGATCCTTCCGTGCGGGCACTGGAGGAGTACGCGGCCTCCCTGTTCCGCAAGGAAGCAGGCCTCTTCGTCCCTTCCGGGACGATGGGCAATCTGATATCGGTCGCCTCGTGGACCCACCCGGGGGATATCGTCGTCGCCTCATCGTCCTCCCATATCGCAGGGCGCGAAGCACCGGGCATCTCGAACCTCGCCGCCGTAGCGCTCCTGGGAATCGACGCCCCCGGGGGGATTTTCACCGCCCGGGACGTCTCCGCGGCGATCGCGTCGGCACCCTTGCGGGGCAGGGCGAAGGTCCGGCTGGTGGCCGCGGAGAACACCCACAACGCGGGGGGAGGAACGATCTTCCCCGTCGCCTCCCTGCGGCGGATCCACGCCCTCTGCCGCAAGGCCGGCATCCCGGTCCACATCGACGGATCCCGGATCTTCAACGCCTCGGTCGCCTCCGGGGTGCCGCCCGCGGAATACGGAAAGACGTGCCACTCCCTGATGTTCTGCCTTTCCAAGGGACTGGGGGCGCCCGTCGGTTCCGTCGTCGTGGGCTCCCGCGATTTCATCGAGGAGGCGAGGAGCGTGGGGATTCGTATCGGCGGGGGGATGCGGCAGGCCGGTATCGTCGCGGGGGGAGGGCTCTACGCCCTGCGGAACAATGTCAGGCGGCTCGCCGAGGACCACGAGAACGCGAAGGAGCTTGCCCGCGCGCTCGCGGAGCTCCCCGGAATCGAACTGATCAATTCCCCCGTGATGACGAACATCATACAGTTCCGGTGGAAGACGCCGACCCTGTCCCTCCCCCTGTTCCAGGAGGCGCTGGGCGGGAAGGGCGTACTCATAGACGACCGGGCGTTCCCGGTGTTCCGCGCGGTCACCCACCTGGGAATAGGGAAAAAGGACGTCGCCCGGGTCATCCGGGCGTTACGGCAGGTCTTCGGGCGGGCCGCCGCGTAGGAAGCGTGACCACCGCCTTGCCTAGTGGGTCCGGTCCTTCGAACCGCGGGCGATATCCTCGGCCACCTCACCCACCGTCTGCTTCATCATTCGATCCGTGATCTTCTTCGGGCTGTCTCCCGAGGAGGCCATCTTGGAAACCCAGTTGCCCCCCTTGCGGATGAATCCGCCGCCTCCGCCGACCTGTCTCGTGGCCTTCCCGCCGCAATGCGGGCACCTGGAAAGCGGCGGGTCGGTGATCCGCTGCTCCTTCTCGAACTCCCCGCACTTTGCACACATGTATTCGTAGGTCGGCACGTCGTCCCCTCCGCGGCATTCCGTAACCGCTGCATTATCGCACGATCCCCCGCCCGTCGCCAGACAGTTAGCCCTGCGTAGATCACCTTGATACGGGAACGGCTTCAGCAGCCTCGGAGGGGGGCTCCGTTCGTGGCTCGCCGTGCGGTGAACCCGCACGGCTGCGCTTTACCTCACTGCGCCCCCCTCCTGCGGCTGCTCCGCCGCGGTTTCCCGATTCCCTCCGCCCGCGCCAAATACCGATAGGTGGGTCTCCATACTTTGATGTCGATTCGACATCAGTTTCGGGAGAATACCCCCTCTACACTCCCTGTCTTTCCACCTCCCATACTTTCGAACGTATCGCCCCTGATCGGTTTAGCGCTACACAGGTCGCGTCGGGCTTCTGCTCCCCTGGAAGGTGGAAGAAAGGGTGACCGGGTCGCGTCGATTCGGGGATAATGGAGGGAATTCCTGTTTTACGGAGGTCAAAACCGCTTGTCCCTGTTCTTCATCACCGTCTTCGCGATATATGGAAGCGTTCACGCCTATGCTCTTTTCAAGGCGAAATCGGCGCTCGGGTTCGGGTGGGGGACGGCGGCGGCCGTCGCCCCGGTCCTCATCGCGTTCACCTTCGCCCCGCTGATCATCTATTTTCTCGGGAGGCACGGCATGGAGGGGGCGGCCCGGGCGGTCTCCTGGGTCGGATACATATGGGCGGGGATGCTCTTCTTCTTCCTCTGGACGAACCTGGCCGTCGACGCCCTGAATCTCGTCCTCCGCCTTGCCGGCGCAATCTCGGGGAAGGGGGCTTCCGCGTATCTTCTCGCCGGGAAAGGCCGGTTTTTCGGACTGGTTGCGCTTTGCCTGGTACTCGGGGCAATCTCGTTCCTCGAGGCCCGGGACATCGGCGTCGAGCGGGTAACGATCCGAACCGACAAGCTTCCCGCAGCCACCCCCCGCGTTCGCGTCGCGCAGATCTCCGACGTGCACCTCGGCCTGCTCGTGCGCAACGCGAAGGCGGAGAGGATCGCCGAGATGATCCGCCGGGCCGATCCCGACATCCTCGTATCCACGGGGGACCTGGTGGACGCGGAGATCAACCACCTGGAGGGGCTGGCGGAAATCTTCGGGAAGATCCACCCCCCCCTCGGGAAATACGCCGTCACCGGAAACCACGAGTTCTACGCCGGCATCGACCAGGCGCTCTCGTTCACGAAACGGGCGGGGTTCTCGGTCCTCCGGGGGGAAGCCGTAACGGCGGGCAGCCTCGTGCGGATCGTGGGCGTCGACGACCCTGCGGGCGCGGCGCTCGGCGCGGTCCCCGGCCGGCGGGAGGCGGAGATTCTCGCGGGGAACCCCGGAACGATGTTCACGATCCTGCTCAAGCACCGGCCCCAGGTGGCGGATGGGTCACGGGCACGATTCGACCTGCAGCTGTCCGGCCACACGCACAAGGGACAGATCTTCCCGTTCCGCTACGTGGTCGAGCGCCCCTATCCGTACCTGTCGGGGCTGTATCCCCTGGGGGGATCCTTCCTGTACACCAGCCGCGGAACGGGGACCTGGGGGCCTCCGATGCGGTTTCTCTCCTCCCCCGTCGTGACGATAATCGACATCGTACGCGCCGGGGCGCCCGGCGCCTGATCCATGGGACCCTTCCTTTTCGTCACCGACCTGCACGGAGATCGCCGAAGGTATGAGCGGACCCTGGCCCTGGCCGTAGAGACCGGCGCCTGGCTGGTCGTAAACGGCGGCGACATGTACCCCCACGGCCGGGTATACGGGGACCAGCAGCGGTTTCTCCGGGAATTCCTCGATCCCCACTTCGCGAGGTACCAGGAGGAGGGGATCCGGCATTTCGGGTTTCCCGCCAACGACGACCTCGGCGTGCACGATCCGCTGTTCAACGAAATATGCTCGCGGTATCCCCTGGTGGAGAACCTCGCAGGGCGGATCGTTCCGGCGGGTCCGTACGAATTCGTCGGCTTCAATCTGGTGCCCGATTTTCCCTTCCGCCTCAAGGATCGGGCTCGCATGGACGCCCGCGAATTCGTTTTCCCGGCGCAGTTTGGCAGCGGAATCCTCTCCCGGGACGGCGGGTGGGAAGAGATCCCCGACTGGAAGGCGTATGCACGGACGCTTCCCACGATCGAGGAGGAACTGGCCGCGCTTCCCGAACCCGGCGACCCGGAGCGCGCCGTCTACGTGATCCACGGCCCTCCCGCGGGATTGGGGCTGGACGTCGTCCGGGGCGGGCATCCGGTGGGTTCCCTCGCCACCACCCGGTTTCTCGAGACGGTCCGGCCGCGCCTGTCTCTCCACGGCCACATCCACGAGTCCCCGGAGGAAAGCGGCGTCTGGATGAGCCGGATCGGGAACACGGTGTGCATCCAGCCGGGCCAGTCGCTATCGGGCCTCAGCGTCGTCGTGGGGAACCTGGACGAGAAGAAGTTCGACATGCGCGTCCTTCCGGTCGACTGACATGCGGGAAACGCGCAAGACCCGCCCCCCCGCAGCGGCAAAGCGCGCCGAACGGATCCAGATGCCGATCATCCCGACGGTGGCGGATTGGATCGCCGGGACGCCGGGCACGATCTCCCTCGGTCAGGGAGTCGTCCACTACGGTCCACCTCCGGCGGCGCTTTCGAAAATCCCCGCCTTCCTGGCAGACGCCGCTCACCACAAGTACGTCCCCGACGCCGGGATTCCCCGCCTGCGAAAAACCTTCGAGGAGAAGCTCCGGGCCGAGAACGGGATCGATGCCCCCGGAGGCCGCAGGATCTTCGTCACCGCCGGTGCGAACCAGGGCTTCCTCAATACCCTGCTGTGCCTGTGCGACCCCGGCGACGAGGTCATCCTGCTGTCCCCCTACTACTTCAACCACGAGATGGCGGTGGGACTTGCGGACTGCCAGGCCGTCTGCGTCCCGACGGACCGAAACCATCAGCCGCGCCTTGCGGCGATCGAGGGGGCCATGACGGCCAGGACCCGCGCGGTCGTGACGGTGTCGCCGAACAACCCGGCGGGCGTCGTCTACCCCCCCGATACGCTGCGGGCGATCAACCGGCTCTGTACCGGACGGGGGATCTACCACATAAGCGACGAGGCGTACGAGTACTTCACCTACGGCGGGGCGACGCACTTTTCCCCCGGCTCCCTCGACCCGGAGCACACGATCTCGCTGTTCAGCATGTCGAAGTCCTACGGCATGGCGAGCTGGCGCGTGGGGTTCCTCGTGCTCCCCGAGCATCTCTTCGACGACATGATGAAGATCCAGGACACGGTGGTCATCTGCGCCCCCGCCGTCTCCCAGGCCGTCGCCCTGGAAGCCCTGAAGGAAGGGCGCCGGTACTGTCGGCGCAGGCTGCCCGCCATTGCCCGCGTTCGGGAGGGGATGCTCGCCGCGTTCTCGCGTATCCCCGACCTGCTGACGGTCCCCCCCTCCCGGGGGGCGTTCTACTTTCTGGTGAAGATTCGCACCTCGATGTCCTCCCTGACTCTCGCGGAGCGTCTGATCCGGGAGCACAAGGTCGCCGTGATCCCCGGGGGAACGTTCGGGCTCGGGGAAGGATGCTACCTCCGGATTTCGTACGGAAATCTCCCCGGCGGGGCGGCTCTCGAGGGTGCCAGGCGATTCGTCCGCGGGCTGAAAACCATTCTCGGCGGTTAGTGCCGGGCCGGGCCGTCATCGTCCAGGACGATGCCGTACAGGTTCCCCTCGGGAGGCTTCCCCCGCTTCTCGATTGAAACCTTGCACTCTTCCGGGCGCGGCTTTCCCTTGCGGTTATGGGATACGAGGACCTGTACGACGTCCCAGCCGATCTTCCCTTCCTCCGCCATCGCGGTAATGACCTCGAGGGCCGTCCGGTTGTCGTAGATGGACACCCGGTACGGCCGGGGGGAGATGAGGGCGTCGTACACATCGCAGGCCGCCACGATCTCCACGAAACGGGAGGAGAGGAGGATCCCCCGGGGATACCCCGAGCCGTCGAGGCGTTCGTGATGGTCCCGGGCGATCACGGCGGCCAGGATTCCGGGATCCCTCAGGTAGTAGGACAGGAGGATGAACCCCGCCAGGGTGTGATGTTCGAGGACCTTCCGTTCGGATTTCCGGAGGGCGGTCTTCTTCGTCAGGATCTCCAGGGGGACGCAGATCTTGCCGAAATCGTGGAAAGGCCCCGCCGACGCCTCCTGAAGGATCTCCTCGAACTCGTCCAGAAGATTCCTTGCGAGGTGGCTCGACAGGGCGAAGACCAGGAGAATGTGGTGGTACGTATAGGGATCGTTCCGCTTGTAGAACTCGAGGGACTCGAGCACGGGGAGGGGCAGCCGGGTCATTTCCAAAAGGCGGATGAGTCCGCGGTACTCCGCTTCGTCGCCGAAGATCGTACGGTAGACCCCTCTCCCGGTCAGGGCGAGAAGATCCCGGCGCACCGTGCTAAATTCCATGGCGGGAAGGGGGGGAGATAGGACATTCTTCCCCCGGGCTGCGACTTCCTCGAGGGTGGTGTCGGAAAGGAGGGTGCCCGAAGGGAGGATTTCCTCCCCGTCAAGCGTGTGGACGGGATAATGCAGCGTCAGGGCCGCCACGGAATTTCCCTCCAACAGATTCTACCCCCGTGAAAACGAAACCACCGTTTCTGAATCTGCCTCAATATTTCGCATTCCGCAAGGAGGTTTTTCCCGGGGAAGGGAAAAAAAAAAGGGGCGGCCCTTGAATCCGGGACCGCCCCTGCGGAGGAATCGTCGGAAATCCGAGTTGGTTAGTTAGCTCCGACCTAAACGACGTCTCAGTGGCACAGGGTGCCGTTCAAGCAGCCCGGGGTGCTCCCCGCCGGGGGAGGCGTCGGAGGATGGTTCCCGGCCCCCGGCTCGTTGAAGTGACAGTAGGCGCATACCGCCGCATTGGTCAGGCTCGTGGTTCGGTGCGTATAGCCTCCGGCTGTTTGCCATTGGTTTCCCATCGGATGCGGCGCGGAAACCCCGTGGCAAGTATAGCAGGAGACCCCCGACGAACCGCCCGCGAAGTCCCCGTTCGGCGTGCCGTGGCATTCCTGGCAGTAGGCGAACCCCGTGGTCGATCCCGCCGCAGCCTTCGCGTCGTCCCCGTGGGGCTGGTCGGCCGGAGGCGTCGTCACCCAGGTGTTGTCCAGCGGGTGCGGAGCAGGGGGTGCCCCGTGGCACAGGGTGCTGTTGAAGCAGCCCGGCGCTGTCCCGGCCGGCGCCGGAGGACTGGGCGGGGCGATCGGGGAATTCGAACCGGCCGTATGGCAGAAGGCGCAAACGGAAGCGTTTCCCTCATCCACTGTGGTATGGACGTACGTGTCCCCCGTTTGCCACGCCGCCGGGTGCGGAGCGCTCGCCCCGTGGCAGGTATAGCAGGAGGTCCCCGACGAGCCGCCCGCGAAGTCCGTGCCAGTCCCATGGCAGAGCTGGCAGTAGGCAAACCCCGTGGTCTGCCCCGGCGCCGCCTTCGCGTCGTCCCCATGCGGCTGCGCGGCGGGAGGCGTCGTCACCCAGGCGTTGCCCGTCGGGTGCGGAACGGGGGACTCCCCGTGGCACAGAGTGCTGTTGAAGCAACCGGGCGCTGTCCCGGCCGGCGCCGGAGGAGACGGCGGCCCGATCGGCGAGTTGTTCCCGTTGAGGTGGCACTGGGCGCAGACCGGGGCGTTCTGTTCCGCCGTGGTCGTGTGGAAATAGGTGTCTCCGGATCCCCAGTCCGCGGGGTGGGGAGACTGGCCCGAACCCCCGTGACAGCCGGCGCTCAGGCAGGTAACCTGCGCGCCGTCGCCGGAGAAATCGCTGGCGTGGCAGATCTGGCAGGAGACGAACCCGGAGCTGCCGGGGACCGCCTTTGCCGAATTGCCGTGCGGCTGTGCCGCAGGAGGCGCAGCGACCCATCCCGGGACCGTATCGTGGTGGCACGAGGAGAGGAAGCAGGACTGGCCGGAGATCCCCCCCATAAGGTCGTCGCCGTGGCACGACGTGCACTGATTCACCTCGGCAACGGCGTACCCCGGGTGGGTCGAGAGAAAGTTCGAGGGATGGTTCCCGTTCTCATCGACGAGGGTGAGCCCCGAGTTCCCGTTGCTGGTGGAACAGCCGGTCGCGAAGAGGGCAAGAAGGACCGAGATCAGGACGGGCCACAGGGGCCGGATTCTCCCATTTGCCATCATGTGCATCGCTCCTTTGCGCGTTCCCGATTCTTTTCGTTCGTACGGATGTGCCCGGCGCCGCTTTCAGAAAAAATCAGCGGTGGCAGGCCTGGCACCTGGTGTCGTTCTTGTTTCCGTGGCACCGGAAACACGAGCCGGGGTCGAGGCGACCGTCGAGCTGGTGGAGCACGACATAATCCCCCCGATGCTGGAAAACCCGACCGGGCCGATCCCCCATCTTCGTGCTCGGCTTCAACTCGTCTTGCCGAATGTGGCACGTCTCGCAGAATGACGGGGCGTGGCACGACGCACAGAGGTTTTGCCCCTGCGAGGCGTACATCGAGTGCTGCTTGATGAACACGGTGGAGTGCCGGAAGGAGGCGTACGGCTTGAGCGCCCCGGTAGATACGTCCTCGTGGCACTCCCGGCAGTCCGGCCGCATCCCTGCCAGTTCCTCCGGATGCTTCGGGGGAACGGACTCCGTCTGGGATATCGCAGAGCAACCCATGAACATGGCAAGGGCAATCGCCCCCATTACGAGCGCGAACGCTTTGCGGCGCATCATCACTTCCCTCCCGTGGTGGTGCCCAGGTCCAGTGAGGCCCGAACCAGCCCGGCGTAGTCTTCCGTGAACCTCGGGCTGCGGGTATACGTCACGTCCCCGGAGAGCTTGAGATACGGGAGCACCTGCCACCCGGCGGTCCCCACGACCTGGTAGGCGTCCTTGATCCCGCTGATCTCTTCCTTGTATCGCTGGGTCAGGGCATCCAGGGTGAAGCGCCAGACATCCATGGAGTAGGTCCCGAAGATCCGGTACTCCTGATATTCGTTTTCGGCCTGGTCCGCCGATACGATGGCCGCGGACAGGCCGCACAGGTCTTTGCTGTCATTGTAGGCATGGCGCAGCCCGGCCTCGACCCGGGTGGCGTCCCCCGGGTCGCTCGCATCGTGCTGGATAGCCTTGACGCCTCCTTCGACCGTCCACCCGGATGCCACCTCGATGTCGACGGTGGCGAACACGATCTGCGCCTCGTCGTTGGGGTCGATCGACGGGGAAAGGAAGGCGGAATTCAGGGCCGTCTGGAACAGGTCCTTGTACTTGTATTCCTCGTATCCCGCCGCCACGTCCAGTCGGGAAATGGATGTCAGGCGCAGCACGTATCGCTGCTGGGCGAGGGCGCTCGTGGAGACGTTGTAGGAGGCGCGGCCCGAAAGCTCCACTCCTTTAAACGGTTGGACCCAGAGGTCCCCACCGACCATCTCCCGGTCGTCCCCCTGGAAATCGCCGTTCTCCATGAGGTAGGTGACCCCGATCTCGGTAAACCCGGACCGGGCAAAGAAGAGCCGCCCCCCGTAGATCGAATCCCCCGTGTCCGTCGCGGTGATGGAGCGCTCGACGGGAACTCCGCCGAATACGGAGAGGCCAAACCCCACCGGGGTCCGCGCCTTGAGGAAGATCCCGTCCATGATCTCCGCCGCCGTCCCTTCCGTGAAGAAGAACCGGCCGAGGCGCATCTCCGCGTTCCCCGTGGGGTGAAGGTACTGGAAGTAGGCGCTGCCCAGATCGCCGTTGTACCCATTGTCGTCATTCGTGTCGTCCGCCAGGTCGACGCGCCCCCACCCGTAGAAATGGAAGGAAATCGGCATGTCGCCCAGATTGCTCGCGTCCGCCGAGAGATATTCGTACAGGGGGACGTAATTCTTGTCGTCCCCGCCCGTCACATCCCTCTGGTAAGAAAGAAGGTACGACCGGGAGGAGAGGGTGATGTCGGCGGCCTGGCAAGGGGCGGGAAGAAGGGCTGGGAGGAGGAGAAGAAGGGCCGCACAACACAGGCCCGTCCATAGGCGCGGGTCCACCCCGAGTCTGGCATCTCGCATCGTTTTCCCCCGTCGGTAAGTGTCTTTGGAACCTGCAGGCGGATACCAGCAATGTGGCCGACGCCGCCTCCTGTCACAGCAACAAGAGCAGATTTCCCGGCGAAAAGAGGGACATGCCGGGGGTCTATGCATCACCGTATCGCTTCTGAAATGGTATGCAATATACCATCTTCAAAATGGTATACAATATACCATCGATTTCTGTACTCTCAATAAAAAAAATCAGGAGACGTTATGAAGCTCCCCCTCTGCCCGTGGATCGCCGCCTCGATATGCCTGCTCCTCGCCTCCGCCCCGGCCGCGCAGGCGTTCCAGAAGGATGCCGCCCCCTGGAAGGAATGCGGGGAGTGCCATACCCTAACCGTCGGCGAGGCGCAAAAGATCTTCGGGGGGACCGTGGACAACGTCGCCGCCGTACTGCCGGGTCCGTTCCCGGGAATCTGGGAGATCGACGTGGAGAAGGCGGGGAAAACGTACCCCGTCTACCTCGACTACTCCGGCAGCTACATTTTCAACGGGCAGATCATCCGGGTGCGCGACAGGCAGAACCTCACCTCCCGGCGGTACACCGACCTGAACCGTATCGACGTCTCCACGATTCCGCTTGCCGACGCGATCGTCCTGGGCAACCCCGGGGCGAAATACAAGGTCATCGTCTTCGACGACCCGGACTGTCCCTGGTGCAGGAAACTGCACGGCGAGATCAAGCAGATTGTGGCGCGCGACTCCGATGTGGCCTTCTTCATCCGGGTCTATTCGCGCAACAACAACCCGGCGTCCGTCAAGAAAGCCCTCTCCATCGTCTGCGGGAAAAAGGATGCCGCGAAACTGCTCGATGACGCCTTCTCAGGAAAGAAACTCCCCGCCCCCGGTTGCCAGACGAAGACGGTCGAGGAGACGACGGCGATCGCCAAGCGTCTGGGCATCCAGGGTACCCCCGCGATCGTTCTCCCCGACGGAAGACTGATCAGCGGCTACATGCCGGCCGACAAGCTGCTCGGCCTCATCCGGCCGGAGAAGTAGGCCGTAGAGGACCCATGCAGAACCTGCTCGATTCCCTCGATACGTACCTTGCGGCGGGGTCCCTCCTGTCCTACGCCGCCGTGTACGTCGGGGGGGTTCTCATAAGCTTTACGCCCTGCATCTATCCCGTAGTCCCCATCACGGTAGGCTATATCGGGGGGAGAAGCCAGGGAGCAAGGGGCAGGGGCTTTTTCCTGAGCCTGTCGTACGTCCTGGGGATGGCGATCACGTACGCGGCGCTGGGCACTTTCGCGGCGGCGTCGGGCAAGGTCTTCGGCCAGGTGGCGTCAAACCCCGTGACCAACGTCGTCGTCGGGAACATTTGCATCCTGATGGCACTCTCCCTGCTCGACGTATTCCACGTGACGACCCCCGCCTTTTTTTCGGGGAGTACGGCCGGCAACAAGCGCGGGGGAATACTCGGCGCTTTCGGGATCGGGGTCACCTCCGGGCTCGTCGTGGGGCCGTGCACCGCTCCGGTCCTGGGCGCCCTTTTGGTCTACGTGGGTGCGAAGCAGAACGTCCTGTTCGGCACCTCCCTCCTGTTCGTCTTCGCCCTCGGGATGGGCTCGCTCCTACTCGTCATCGGGACGTTCACGGGCCTGCTGGCCAACCTGCCGAAATCGGGGTGGTGGACGGCGGCCGTCAAGAAGGTGTGCGGGTTCCTCCTGATCCTGGTGGGGGAATATTTCCTCCTCGAGGCGGGGAAACTGCTCCTATGAGGAGGCGGGATACCCGAAATATGATAGCGGCGGGCGGCGTATTGGCGGTCCTTACCCTGCTCCTGCTGGCGGCAACGCCCCCGTTCGCGGAAAGGCCGGCGCAAAGCGAGAGTGCCCCGGCATCCTCCACGAAAAACCCCTCCGGGCCCCTGCCGGACTTCACGCTCCCGGACCAGAACGGCAAGGAGGTATCCTTGCGCGAGTTCATCGGAAAGAAACCGGTGCTCCTGGCGTTCTGGGCCACCTGGTGCCCCCACTGCGTCGAAGCGGTTCCCAGGATCAACCGGATGAACGCGGATCTCTCCCCCGGGGGGAAGCTTCAGATCCTGGCGCTGGACTACATGGAGAGCGAACAAAAGGTAGCCGCGTTCATCGCGGCGAAACGGATCTCCTACACCGTCCTCGTGGACCGGCACGGCGGCGTCGCACGGAAGTTCCACGTGGTCGGCATCCCCACGTACATCCTCATCGACCGGAGCGGCAACGTGGTGTTCCGGGGCTACGAACTTCCCGATATCGCCAGGTACCTGCCTTAGGGGCGGGACGCCCCCTGGCCTGCAACCGTTACTCCCGGGGGGGCTCCTCCTTTCCGGCGGCGATCCCTTTTACCTCCCCGATCCGCGCCTTGAGCTCCTCCACCCGGTTCTCGAACTCCTGGCTCAGGCGCGTCCCCTCTTCGATGCTTCCGATTACCCGCGGCGTGATGAAGAACAGGAGCTCGGTCCGGGCGACCGTGTTCGACTCGTAACCGAATATCCACCCGATGATCGGAATCTTGTAGAGAAACGGTATGCCTTCCCTCGCCCGTTCCCTCTTCTCCCGGACCAGGCCCCCGAGGACGATGCTGCGGTCCTGGGTGGCGACCAGGTTGGTGGTGACACTCCGCTTGAAGAAGCTGGGGTTCCCCGAGGACCCCACCGTGGTCGCCTTGACGTCGCTCACCTCCTGCTCGATCTCGAGCGTGACGATCCCCTCGTCGTTGATGTACGGCGTGTAGGTGAGCAGGATCCCCACGTCCCGGTACTCCACCGTCTCGGTGACGAAGGCGTCGGGACCGGGGTTGGTGACCGTCCCCGTCACGATGGGAACCTGGTCGGCGACGTCGATCTTCGACTTCTTCCCGTTCGTCGAGATCACGCTGGGGGAGGACAGAATGGACACCTTCCCGTCGTTTGCCAGCGCTCGCAGCGCCGCCGTGAGTCGGTCCGTCTTGTCCACGACGTACTTGAACCCGGAGGTGATGTCCGCAGCCGGCGTGGCCACCGAGGCTACTTGCTTCCAATCGCCCCCCTTATTGACGTAGGTCCAGTCGATCCCCATCTTCAGCCCATCGTCGAGCTGGACCTCCGCGATCAGCACCTCGAGCAGCACCTGCCGGGGATAGACGTCGATCGTCTGGAGCGTCTCCAGGACCGCCTTGTACTCGGAGGCGCTTCCCCGGATGATGAGGGCGTTCAGCGGTTCGTCCAGGATGATGTCGAACGTCCCTTCCTGCA
>Ga0210097_1000057_pt1 | contig 51992 bp, 26 predicted proteins | sample Joice_CattailNLA_2_FD_185521 | JGI IMG/M metagenome (GOLD analysis project Ga0210097, IMG submission 185521) | Wetland microbial communities from San Francisco Bay, California, USA, that impact long-term carbon sequestration - Joice_CattailNLA_D2... | ecosystem: Environmental > Aquatic > Marine...
GTCGTCATCCAGGAAGGCGCTGCCCTCGACCAATGCGGCAATGGCGATCGCAAGCGTAAATGTGTTGACGCCGGGATCTTCTTCCCACCTGTCCTGTCCGGTGGCCGGACCTTCCCGCGCAATGAACCGCAGCGCACGCAGCATCATGTCTTTGATCGGGATATCGCCCAAAGCATCCTGTTCATGCAACGCAGAGGCAAGAATGACAGGGAAAGCCGCTTCATCCAGTTGTATACCCTGCCAGTAAGGTGCGCCGCCCAACCACTGGTTTTGCAGCCAGTGGCCATCTTCCTGCTGGGTCGCGATCAGGTAACGCAGCACTTCGCGCGCATCCCCGTACGCTCCCATGGCCATCATCGCACCCGAGGTCTCGACAAGATCACGCGACCACACCAGATGATATCCGCTGCGGCTCTGGCTACTCTCCCCCCAGGGTACCGACAGGCTTGCCACTGCGGCGCCGCAATAGGTGCGGTCCTGATGAACCTTGAGCACCATCGCGGAAAGCATCAAGCGCTCGTGCAGCATGCCGGATGATTCGGGAAATTTGCAGTTGCCCAACCACGTTTGCCAGACCCGGCTTTGCAGATCCCACACCTTGGAAAATTTCTCCATAAGTCCGGAAACCGCAAGTGTCGCTGACGATGCTATGCTGGTTGCCAAGCCCAGCGCGAGTGTTGCCCGGCGCGGCAATTCGCCCATCAGCGAGACGGCTCCCGGTCCCGCGCTGTCATATTCCCATGTCATGCGCCCGTGCAGATTGAAGTCATGCCATCCGTCGCTCCCCATCTCTTCGCCGGCGGAACACCGCTGCCAGACATCTTCGCCTTCTTCGCCACATGCAGCCAGCGCCAGCCCGAATGGGCCCTGCTCTGCTCCCAGCACGGTTCGTCCATTGTGATTGGCTACGGTAGCCAGGTTGTTTTCCGCATCTTCACCCAACCGTGCTGACAACAGGGCATAAACCTTCAATCCCGCATCCCCAACCAAACGGTAGCGCAAAAGAAGCACATCGCGATTTTGCATCGGACAGATCTGCAGCATGAAAGTGAATCGCGGATGGGTGTGCACGATTTCGACGGCAGGGACACCCGGGTAAGGCAGGTTCACCTTATAGTTTTGAAGGCGGCGCAGTTCGACCCAGAAGCCATTGCCGTCCGCGATGATGAAACCCAGGTCCTTGATTTGGGGGATGTCGATACGGGGATAATAGACTTCCGTGACGATCCCTTCTGCTATCGTGAACCATAACCTGGATGAACCCATGCTTGCGCCCACCATATCCTTGGCGGCAGGTGCCCAGGTGGGATATGAGACATTTGCTTGCGGGGCCTTCATGTATTCCCTCTTGATATAACTATATTTGCCCGCCGGGGTGCTACGTTGGCTTTTTCAGTGTCGGGATGGGCCAACTCCTGTCATCGTGGAAACGCTCACACCATCCAAACAGAGGTCTCGGCTATCGGGACTGTGTCAGTGCTTCGAAACCTGAGATCACGTCGAACAATTCTTCGTCGATGCTGCTCTGGCGCAGTTGGTGAAAATTCTGGTTGAGGTCTTCCAGCAACTCATCGATATTCTTTTCGGCACGCTGCATCGCGGCGAGGCGGCTGGCATTCTCGCTCGCCAGCGATTCGGCGCAGGCACGGAACAACGAGATGAACAGGTATTCTCGGACCAGAGCTTTCAACGTAGGTTCACCACCGCCGATGACCTCGGGCAGATTTCCGCTCGGCCACTCAAGTTTGGATAGTCCGCTCTGCCATGTCTCGTCCAGCGGCAGCAGACGCTGCATCACCGGCGCATACACCGCCCCGGATTTCGGACGGTTGTGGAACAGGTAGACTTCTGCGACCTTTCCCTGTTCGCGCTGTGTCTCGATCTCGATCAGGATGCGCCCGACCAGCGAGGTGATCGCGGCGATGGAAGTCGGCAACTGAAAGTTGCCTGCCACCGGCAAGTCCGCGTCGTTCAAATATCCCTGCACGCGCTCGCCGACCACCCACACCGCCTTGTCGCCCGGCATTTCGCCCAGCTTGTTGACCGCAAAATCCGAGAGTAACTCATTGAACTGGCCGACCAGCCCCTGATCCGAGCCGAACACCACTGCGCCGGTTGCACCTTTGATTTTCTTTGCGCCGCCTTCGGCATAGATCGCCGCCCCGGTTTGACGCAACCATGCAACCAGCCCCAGCTCCACCGTGCGGTAATAGTCGTCCAGCGAACGCACAGCCCGCTCGTATTGCACGATGCTCGACGCGGCCAGCGCCTTCATCGTGCGCACCACGGAATCGAGTTCGGTCGCGCCATCGATCTTGCGGCGCAAAGTTTCGAGGGAGTCGCTCATACAATATTTCCTCTATCTGCGCTGCGGCACGCAGGCCAGATCGTCAGCGGGCGACTGGCAGGTTCCATACAGCGTATCGCCACGCGGCGATACGAAACTGCACGACGCGCCGGGCGAGGAACCGGAACACGCATCGAGGGCTTCTGCCGGCGGCTGATGGCGTCCGGTGCGGTCCGGCCTTTCGAGTGGGCGCTGCCTGTCCATCATAGGCTCCATTTCGCCTTCATTTGCAACTACACCCCTGAAGCAACCAACCGTGTACGGATATTCACGCGTCAGCACATAGTGGTACATCTTGACCGGCTTGCCATCCCAGATGATGCTGCTCACGCGGCCGTGACATTCGTCCAGGTCGTTGTTGGTCAGCTCCCTGCCGTTCTCGTCGTACATGCTGTAGATGCCGAAGCCGTCGAGTGCGTAGCCGATCAGCGCGTTGTTGTCGGTCATAGCTTTCATGCACGGACTGGGTCCGTGGTAGTGGTATTCGCCGCCGTGTTGCGGATGGCCGTTGCATCCATCCTGCACTTCGTGCGCAACGGCATCGCGGCCTGCGTCGTCTAGCGCATTGAAGAACGGCACGCCATCCAACGCCACGCCGATCATGCCCATAGGCACGCAGGAAGATTCAGCAGCCATGATGGGCATCAGCGGCAGCGCGAGGCTGATCGTCTGAGCGGTGATGGTATTCGGGTTGCGGTCGATCTGGAACGCCGGGTCATCGCGCTGCACCGGGAATATCCCGGTGGTGTGGCCGTCAGGCAATGCATTGCTGGAGATCAATCGTTGATCGCTGTTCATGCGGATCGACATGGATGCTTGCGGCCACGACACCTCGCCCTGCACATGGATCTTTTGCGTCTCGTCCCAGGTCGAGGCATGTATCCAGTCGCCCACGTGGCGCGCCCCGCCACCGCGGAATGACGACATGCAGGCATACACATAACCGCGCCTCGGCTCGCTGCTGACCTTGCCATCGCCCAGCGGCAGCGCGTGCGCATCCAGCGTGGGAATTTGCCCTGTTTCATGTGCATCGACAATAGGTATGCACATGATGAAAAATAGAAAAGCAACACGCAGTTTCATATTCATTTAGTTAATGAGTAGCGTTTAATTGTGTAACGACCATTTCGATTAGGTTAGGCAGAACACGGCATAAATTGGTCCGCTGTTCAATTTCATACTTATATTTTGGCCTCATGGCATCGTTAAACACTCCTCCAATAAAATGAGCAATGTCTGTTTCAGTTTCCCTCACACGAACCACAAGTGAACTTATACTTGGATGACTAAACTGGTGATATATTTTTATTCCTTTTTTCAATTCATCGATCGCATCTTTATTTGCAGAAAGTTGAATTCTGTTCAGCTCAAGGTGAGAAATCGCTTTATAGGACTCCACACGCTTATCAATATTTTTTACCAGCTCCCAATATTTAACTGGAACACTTGGCTGCCTCTTTTTTCCCTTTCCCGATATTAGTAGCAGCTTTCTGGATGAACACAAAATTGCTACCGGGATGCCTTCCAGCGCTTGTCGCATTAAATTTCCGGAGGGAATTACCTTTCCTGTTACCAACAGTTTAGTAGATGTGATTAGATCATCAAAAATTCCATGAATGAAACCGAGAACATAAAGTGCCTGTTCATCTTCATTTTGAGCCAAAGCTTGAATTTTTGGATACCACCTAAATGATTCAGCAAGAACTTCTGCAAACCTCAAAATATCCGTTGAAAAATGTTTGGTGAATTCTTCTTTTACCCAACTATCATTATCAACAATTTCTTTAACAACTGACTTTGGTTCAGTCAAATTTAATATTGGTGGAATTTTTGATTGCATATTGAACACGCTTATGACTTCCTTTGAAACGGCGCAAGCGACTCCCTCGCAATCTGCAATATCGTTTCACGGTCACTGTCCTTCAATTCCTCGACCGAGGTGATGCGCTTGACCAGATCGGCCGGAAATCCTTCCGCCGCCTTGCGCAGCGCCAGCTCGGCCTCGCGCATCCTCTCCAGCGGCACGTCGTCGAACAGTTTCCCAGTGAGCGCGAGCAGCACGGCAATCTGTGCGGGCACGGATACCGGTTCGAATTCATTCTGCTTGAGACAGGTGCGGATGCGCCGCCCGTGTTCGATCACCTTGCGGGTGGCCTCGTCCAAGCGCGTGCCGAAGCGTGCAAAGGTTTCCAGTTCCTCGAACTGCGCATAGGCGAGCTTTAGATCGCCCGCCACCGCGCGGTAGGCGGCGCGTTGCGCCTTGCCGCCCACGCGCGAAACAGATTTGCCTACATCGACTGCGGGCAGGATGCCCAGTTCGAACAGGTTGGGCGAAAGGTAGAGCTGCCCGTCGGTGATCGAGATCAGGTTGGTCGGGATATAGGCGGCGATGTTCTGCGCCTCGGTCTCGATGATCGGCAGCGCGGTGAGCGAGCCGCCGCCAAGATCGTCCAGCAAATGCGTGGCGCGTTCCAGCAGGCGCGAGTGGATGTAGAAGATGTCGCCGGGATAGGCTTCCCGACCGGGAGGGCGGCGCAATAACAATGACAGTTCGCGGTACGCGCGCGCATGATGCGTGAGATCGTCGTACACGATCAGCACGTCGCGGCCCTGCTCCATGAAATATTCGGCGATGCTGGTGGCGGAATAAGGCGCGATGTAGGACAGGCCGGGCGGGTCGTTGCCTTCGGTCACCACCACGATGGTGTAGTCCATCGCGCCGTTGTCGCGCAGGTCGGCGACAGCCTTGGCCACAGCAGACGCGCGCTGGCCGATGGCGCAATACACGCACAGCACATCTTGGCCGCGCTGGTTCAGTATCGTGTCGATGGCGATGGCGGTCTTGCCGGTCTGCCTGTCGCCGAGAATCAGCTCACGCTGCCCGCGCCCGATCGGCACCAGCGCGTCGACGACCTTGATGCCGCTCTGCAGCGGCACGGTGACCGGAGCACGATCCATGATGGATGGCGCGGGGCGCTCGATCGGCAGGCGCTTGTCGGAGTTCAACAATCCCTTGCCGTCGAGCGGCCGGCCCAGGGGATTGATGACGCGCCCGATCAGGCCCTCGCCCACCGGCACGTCCATCACATGGCCGCGGCGTTCGACCTCGTCTCCCGCATGCAATTGCGAATGGTCACCGAGCAGCACGACGCCGATCTCGTCCTCGTCGACGTTGAAGGCGATTCCGTACAGGTCGCCGGGAAACTTCACCACTTCCTCGTAGCACACGCCGGGCAGACCGGAGACACGCGCAATACCGGTGGACAGGCTGGTGACCGTGCCTACTTCGCGCGGGCTCAGTTGCGGAAAATGCGAGTCCCTTGCCTTGCCGATGTAGGCGAAGGTCTGGTCGAAAGTGCCTTGCAGCGTTTCAGACGCCATGTTGTTCTTTATTCCTCGCCTTCAACAGCTCGTTCACATCCTTTTCCAGCGAAGCAATATAATCCGCGATGCTCCACGCGACCTTTTGGCCGTGCAGGATGAGTTCGATGCCGCCGATCAGGTCGGGCACCGTTTCGAACTGGACCGGAGCTTTCGTGGTCAAGGTTGCCTTGACCGCCTCTTCGATCGATTTACACTGCGCGGGAGTAAGTTCGAACGCGCTGCGAATATGGACAGCATCGTTTGGGGACTTGGACATGGCTGCCAATCGTGCCTTTTCCTCGGCGTTCAATTTACTCAAACGCTGTACAAATACTTCGGCCATGCGTTCCTCCAAACTCTCACCGGCAAGGTCGGACAGCGTCTTGCGCGCGATCGCGAACACCTCGGCGCGTGTGCGGCTGGCAAATTCATCGTGGAGATTCCGGTATTCGCCGCTTAACTTGTCCTGCAATTTTTCGCGCAAACTATCGGCATCATTGCGCGCAGCGTCAAACAGGCGGCGGCGCTCGTTCGCAGCCTCTTCCGTCGCCTTTTTCAACATCGCGTCGCGTTGCCGGTCGAACTCGTCGTTCTTGCGTTTGAATTCGTCGCGTTCTTTGATTGCATCGGCTTCCTTGGCGTCAGCGTCTGCCAGTTCGGCGGCGATGCGCTTCTCGCGCGCATCGAGCGCCTTGAGGATGGGCTGATACAGGAATCGCTTCATCAGCCATACCAGGATGAGGAAGTTGACTGCCTGGGCAACGACAGTAAACCAATCGATTAACATTTCTATTTGGCCGCCTGTGCGATGACGTGATTCCAGAACGGATTGGCGAAGATCAGGATCATCGAGACCACGAAACTGTAGATCGCGATGGATTCGATCATCGCCAAGCCAACGAACAATGTGCGCGTGATCGTCGTCGATGCATCGGGTTGCTGGGCCAGCGAACTCAGCGCCTGCGCGACCGAACGCCCTTCGCCGAGCGCCGGGCCTACCCCGCCGATGGCGATGGTCAATCCGGCGGTGATGATGGAAGCCATCGCGATAAGTGTTGTGCTATCCATATTTGTTTCCTTTCTTGGTAATGATCGTCATTCGGTTTCGATTCAATCTCCGGTCTCTTCGCGGACCCGCGTAGCTGCGGCGATGTAGACCGTAGCGAGGATGCTGAATATGTAGGCCTGCACCATGCCGGTCAGCAGGCCGAGCAGGCTCATCACGATCGGGAAGATGAACGGCGTGATGGTCAGCAATATGGCGAGGATCATCGTGCCGCTCATGATGTTGCCGAACAGGCGGATGGCCATCGCCAGCGTGCGCGACAGTTCGCTGATGATGTTGAACGGCAGCATGATAAAGGTCGGTTTTGTGTAAGAACGCAGATATGCACCCAATCCGCTCTCGGCGATGCCGAACAGCGGCACCGCGATGAACACGCTCAACGCGAGCGCGGCGGTGGTGGACAACGATCCGGTCGGCGGTGCGTAACCGGGAAAGATCGTGCAAAGATTCGACAGCGCGATGAACAGGAACAGCGTGCCGAGAAAGCCCATATATCTTTCCGGCTGGCGCAGGCCGACTTCCTCGATCTGCTTGCGGATATTGACGACGATGACTTCGAGCAGGCTTTGCCAGCGGGAGATATGGATCTTGTGCTCAAGATTGCGCGTGATGAGCTTGGCACCAACGACCAGCACAAGCATCAACGCCCAGGTCGTCACGATGGTGACATTGAGCTTGAAGAATCCGTGCTGCCACAGGATCAGTTCGTCGGAACTAAGATGCATGGCTCGCTCCTCTTGCCATGTGGACATCGGTCAGCCGCATGATAACGAAGCGCGCGATGATGAATCCGAGCAGGCACAGCAACATCCGCTTCCAGTCTGCGCCCGCGACAAAATAGAAACCGGCCAGCGCGATGCCGGTACGCAGCAGCAGGCTCGCGCCGAACCACAGCGCGGGCTGGCGTGCCGATAAACCCTTCCGCACCGTCCACCACAGTCCGCCGAAAAATATTACGCCGAGCAACATGCCCGCAAGCAGAACCAGTGTCAGCTGTACAAGCTCATTCATCTCCATTTACACCATTCTCCTGTTCCCTGCGTATTTCCCTGTCCTCGCGTGCCACCCAATGCCACGCATTCAGACAGCCGATGACCAGTCCGATGATCAGCAGCGTGAGCGTCCATGAATGGACACCCGGATAGCGCTTGTCCAGCCAGATGCCCAGCGCCGCACCGAGCAATGTCGGCACCGCCACCGACCAGCCGACCAGCCCCATCATACCCAAACCGAACCAGACGGTGCGCAAGGTCTTGCGCTGCGCGAGCAGCTTGCGCGTTTCCTTTGCGCCGACCTGGCGGCTGAATTCAGTTTCGCTTTCGGAATCCTCAGCCACGATGGAATTCCGCGAAGCGGCGCACGAAGCCGCTCTCCAGCCTTGCCAGCACCGCGCGCACCTGCTTCTCGTTTTCGTCGAGGTTCATGAACTCCTGCTCGACCGCCTCGCGCAGCTTGCCGAGATCCAATCCGCTGATCGCATTGCGCACCGACACCAGCACATCAGTCCCGGCTTTGACCAACACACCTTCATCGACCGCCACGTACGTTTCCCCGTCCTTTGTGGTTTCATAGGTCAGTATCCCCGGCTCCAGCACCGCCACGCAATCGAGCCGCTGTGGCAACATACCGAACGATCCCTGCGGCGTCTCCGCGACGATGCGTTTCACTCCGTCGATCTCTGCGTAGACCTGGAACGGCAGCAGCACCTTAAGCTTCATGTTCTGCCTCTTGTTCGGGTTTGGTTTTGTCCTGCTCATCTTTCATCTTCTGCCGCGCCTCGTCGACTGCACCGATCATGTACAGTGCGCTCTCCGGTACATCCCTGAACTCATCGCGCAGGATGCGTTCGCAACCGTCGAGCGCATCCTTCAGGCTGACGAGTTTTCCCCTGATCCCGCTGAACTGCTCGGTGGTGAAGAACGGTTGGGTAAGGAAGCGTTCCAGCCGCCGCGCGCGCGCGACCACGGCGCGGTCCGCCGCCGACAATTGCTCCAGCCCGAGCATCGCGATGATGTCCTTGAGCTCGGCATATTGCGCGAGCGTGCTCCTGATCTCCTGAGCCAAACGGTAATGGCGTTCACCGACAACGCCGGGCGTGGCCATCTTCGAACTGGATTGCAGCGGGTCGATCGCCGGGTACAGCCCCTCGCTCGCCCGCTTGCGCGACAGCACGATCGAAGCCGACAGGTGCGAGAAGGTGTGCACCGCGGCAGGGTCGGTGAAGTCATCCGCCGGCACATATACCGCCTGGATCGAGGTGATCGCGCCGGTGTCGGTGTTGGCGATGCGCTCCTCAAGTCCGGACAGCTCGGTGCCCATGGTCGGCTGGTAGCCGAGGCGCGACGGCATCTGCCCCATCATGCCGGAGATCTCGGAACCTGCCTGGATGAAACGGAAGATATTGTCGATCAGCAGCAGCACGTCGCGGTGTTCGTCGTCGCGGAAATATTCCGCCATCGTCAGCGCCGTGTGCCCGACGCGGAAACGGCTGCCCGGCGGCTCGTTCATCTGCCCGAACACCATCGCCATGTTCTGCAGCACGCCGGCATTCTTCATGTCGCGATATAACTCCTCCCCTTCGCGGCAGCGTTCGCCTATGCCGCAGAAAATGCTTACGCCTTCGTGATGCCCGACCATGTTGTGGATCATTTCGGTGAGCAGCACGGTCTTGCCGACGCCCGCGCCGCCGAACAGCCCCGCCTTGCCGCCGCGCTCCAGCGGTGACAGCACGTCGATGACCTTGATGCCGGTTTCGAATATTTCGGACTTGGTGGAGCGCCGCGCCAGAGGCGGCGGGGAGCGGTGCACGCTGCGCCACTCGACATCAGTCGGAATTGGTTGACGGTCGATGGCCCTGCCGAACACATCGAACATGCGCGACAGGATAGCCTTGCCCACCGGCGCCTTCAGCGGCCCGCCACTATCTTCCACCACCATGCCGCGCGCCAGCCCTTCGGTGGGTGTCAGCGCCACTCCGCGCACCAGATGCGCATCAAGCTGGGACAGCACCTCGATCGCGACCTGTCCGTCTTTTCCCGCGCGCAACATCGAATAGATCGGCGGCAGATATCCATCGAAGCGGACATCCACGACGCTGCCGCGCACCGAGACTATTTCACCCAAATTATGGAAACCGGAATCATTGTTCATGCTTGTGCCACCACTGGAGTTGCATTCCGCACGAAGGCTTCACTCGGGAATCGGGGAAAGCTTCATTCAAACTGTCCCCAGCAGCTTGATCACTTCTTCGTCGCTGACCTGATTGAAAGATTGGTAGAACTGCCCTACCGCATAAAACATCGGCGGCGCGCTCAGACATACAACTTCATCGGCATAGGGTTTCACTTTTTCCAGCGTATCGGGGGGAGCCACCGGTACGGCACAGATCAGTTTTTTCGGGGACCGGGCACGCAGCGAGTGCAAAGCGGCGATCATCGTTGAGCCGGTTGCCAGACCATCGTCTATCACGATGACGATACGCCCGGAAGGATCATGTGGCGGCCGTATCGGAGTGTAACTGGCGCGCCGCTCGCGCATCACCTTGAGTTGCGCTTCCTTCTCGGCTTCAATATATTGCGAACTGCCACCCACCCTGTCGGCATAGTCGCCGAGATAGGTCCAGCCGGTCTCGTCCACCGAACCGATCGCGAATTCCGGATTGCCCGGCGCGCGCAGTTTGCGTACCAACACCACGTCGACTTCCCCGCCCAGTTCATCGGCGATGATCTTCGCCATCGGCACCGCGCCACGCGGAATCGCCAGTACCAGCGGGTTCTGGCCGCGATATTGCTCGAGCGCTTCCGCCAGTCTACGCGCTGCATCTTCTCGATCTCGAAATATCATTGCGCCCTCCTTATGCTATCTAGTGAATAGCAGGTTGGTACGAAACGGGAAATATCAAGTGCAGCGAATATTTTACGCCCGAAGCGGGCGCAGGTGAGAACAATCGGCTAGACAACACCCTTCCGTTGCACCCGCAAGGAGTACGCCGGTGGGTGCCCGGAGCTTACGCTCCACCCTTCCGCTGCCGTCTCGCCTCGAACAGGCAGATGCCGGAAGTGACGGAAACATTCAGACTTTCCACGCTGCCCAGCATCGGGATGCGTACCAGTTCGTCGCAGGTCTCGCGCGTCAGACGGCGCAGACCCTCGCCTTCCGCACCCAACACCCAGGCGAGTGCGCCTTTGTGTTTGAAACTGTTCAAATCCTGCTCTGCATCTCCCGCCGCCCCGACCACCCAGATATCCCGTTCCTGCAAGTCGCGTAGCGTGCGCGCAAGATTGGTGACGGTAATGTAGGGCACAGTTTCCGCAGCACCGCAGGCGACCTTCTCGACCGTCGCGGTGATGCCGACCGCACGGTCCTTCGGCGCGATCACCGCGTGCACGCCGAACGCATCGGCACTGCGCAAACAGGCACCGAGATTATGCGGATCCTGCACGCCGTCCAGCACCAGCAGCAACGGTGGTTCGCTTAGGGTTTCCAGTACATCTTCCAGATGTTGCACACGACGTGCCGCGTCGACGCGTGCCGCCACACCCTGATGGCGCGCGTTGCCAGCCATGCCGTCGAGCCGTTTCGCTTCCACCGGTATCACACGCACGCCATTCGTTTCGGCGAGCTTGATCAAGTCGCGCATGCGCGGGTCCTGACGCTGTGCCTGCAGGTAAATTTCCAGCACGCCTTCGGGGTTCTGGCGGATGCGCGAGGTGACCGCGTGAAATCCGTAGATCAGGCGCAGATCAGCCACGCTTTTTCTTGTCCCTGGTCTTGCCGCCGGAAGATTTTCTGGCAGGCTTGGTTTCGTGTCCCTTGGCCCCGCTCCCCTTTGCACCGTGCCGCTTGGTCTTATGGCCGTGCCCTGATTCTTCGATGAGTTCATCCAGCACGAAATCGATCTTGGTGCTCTCCATGTCCACCTTCACGACACGCACTTGCACACGGTCGCCGAGACGATAACGTTGTCCGGTGCGTTCGCCGAGCAATTGATGCTTGGCTGCATCGAACTGGTAATAATCTTTGCCAAGTTCCGAGATATGCACCAGACCTTCGACATACAGATCGTCCAGTGACACGAACAGACCGAAACTGGTGACTGACGAGACCGATCCGGTGAACACGCTGCCCAGATGATCGCGCATGTAATAGCATTTCAGCCAGGCTTCGACATCGCGCGTGGCATCGTCGGCGCGGCGCTCGGTCATCGAGCAATGCGCACCGAGTTCCGACCACTTCTGCGCGGGCTTGTATTGCTTGCCTTGCAGCACTGCATTGATCGCGCGATGCACCAGCAGATCCGGATAGCGGCGTATCGGCGAGGTGAAATGCGTATAGGCTTCGTAGCCCAGTCCGAAATGCCCGACGTTCTCGGGCTCGTACTTGGCCTGGCGCAACGAGCGCAACATTACGGTTTGCAGCAAGCCGTGATCGGGTCGGCCCTTGATGCGTTTGAGCAGCTTGGAATAATCGGCTGCCTGCGGATCGTCTTCACCGGTGAGCTGCAGACCGAACTCTTTCATGAATTCGCGCAGCGCCAACAGTTTCTCGGGCGTGGGACCTTCGTGGATGCGATACAGCACGGTATGTCCGTGATCGTGCAGGAAGCTTGCCGCACTCACGTTGGCTGCCAGCATGCATTCTTCGATCAGCTTGTGCGCGTCGTTGCGCACCACCGGCACGATGCGCTCGATCTTGCCCTGGTCGGTGAAGATCATCTGCGTCTCGACCGTCTCGAAGTCGATCGCACCGCGCTTCTCGCGCGCTTTCAGCAGTTTCTTGTACAGTTCATGCAGATGTTGAAGATGCGGCACTATGGCGGCGTTGCCCTTGGCCAGATCGCCGTCCGGCTCGGCCAGCATCTCGGCGACCTGAGTGTAGGTCAGCCGCGCTTTGGAATGCATCACCGACGGATAGAAGCGAAATTTTTCGATATCGCCATGGCTGCTGATGTGCATGTCGCACACCATGCACAGGCGATCCACATGCGGGTTCAACGAACACAGTCCGTTGGACAATTCTTCCGGCAGCATCGGGATCACACGGCGCGGAAAATACACCGAGTTGCCGCGGTTGATCGCCTCGCGATCCAGCGCGTCGCCGGTCTGCACATAGTGGCTGACATCGGCGATTGCCACCACCAATCGGTAGCCGCCTTTTTCAGGAGCGCAGTAGACCGCATCATCGAAATCGCGCGCGGTCTCACCATCGATGGTGACCAGCGGCAGGCTGCGGATATCTTCGCGCCCCGCCCAATCCTGCGCAGAGACAACCGGCGAGATCGCCTTGGCCTGCCTTTCGGCATCCTTGGGAAACTCGTACGGCAGGTCATGCTTGCGCAACGCGATCTCGATCTCCATGCCGGGATCGGCATAGTTGCCCAGTACCTCGACGATGCGGCCGATCGGTTGAACGTGCTTGTCGGGATGTTGCAAGATCTCCAGCATCACCACCTGACCGGCAACAGCTCCGCCCGATTCTCCGGGTGCCACCAGGATATCCTGGGTGATGCGTCGGTTCTCGGCAACAACGAAGTTGATGCCGTGCTCCTCATACAAACGGCCGACCACACGGTTGTTGGCGCGCTCCAGCACTTCGACAATCTTGGCTTCGGGACGGCCGCGCCGGTCCACGCCGCTTTGCCGCACCATCACCACATCGCCGTGCAACACCTGGTGCATTTCCTTTTCACTGAGGAACATGTCCGGCCTGCCGTCTTCGGGGATCAGAAAACCGAAGCCATCGGGATGGCCCTGTACCTTGCCCTTGATCAGGTCGAGCTTTTCGACCACGCAGATATCGCGTTTGCGATTGCGCATGATCTGGCCGTCGCGTTCCATCGCGCGCAAACGGCGCGAAAACAGATCTACTTCTCCGGCTTCGATATGCAACAATTTCAACAGCTCTTCATCGCTTACCGGAGCACCCTGCTCGGTGAGTATCTGCAAAACGAATTCGCGGCTGGGAAGCGGCTGTTCATATTGCTCCCGTTCGCGTTCCAGAAACGGGTCTTGCTGACGCAAGTTCTTTTTATTTTTCATTGACAATGTATCCTTTAACAATTAAATTGCGCGCCTTCTGCAAATCTTCAGCGCAAATCTTCAAGCCCAGATGGCGGAATTGGTAGACGCGCACGGTTCAGGTCCGTGTGCCGCAAGGTGTGGAGGTTCGAGTCCTCTTCTGGGCACCAAACATGAATCGGCTCGCGCAAGCGGGCCTTTTTCCTTTTTCGTGCCCGGAACAGCGAAGCATGCTTCGCGCCAGGACTCGAAAGGCATCCGATGCAGCGGATGCCGGGGTCGCGCTTGTGTGACCGAGCCTCTTCTGGGCACCAATCATAAACAAGACATAAAAGCGAAAATACGCAGTGCTTAACGCGCACTGCGTATTCGCGTTGTCTTTCAAGTCAGCCAAACTATTCGAACGGATGACGCAGCACGATAGTCTCATCCCGATCAGGCCCGGTCGAAACCATATCCACCGGTACACCGCACACATTGGCTATACGTTCCAGATAGTTGCGCGCTGCCTTGGGCAGATCCTCATATCTTTGCACACCCAGAGTGCTCTCACGCCAGCCCGGCATTTCCTCATACACCGGCTGACAATCCGCCAGCGCATCCGCGCCTGCCGGCAGGATATCGCTATCTTGGCCATCGATGCGATAGCCCACACCCAAGCGCACTGTTTCCATGCCATCCATCACATCCAGCTTGGTGACGCACAGGCCGGACACGCCGTTGATCTGGATGGAACGTTTTAACGCCGCCGCATCGAACCAGCCACATCGCCGCGCGCGCCCGGTGGTGGAGCCAAATTCGTGGCCGCGCTTGGCCAGACCCTCACCGATAGGATCGCGCTTTTCGACCGCATCATACAGTTCGGTCGGGAACGGGCCTGAACCGACCCGGGTGGTGTAAGCCTTGGTGATCCCGAGTACATAATGCAGCATCTGCGGCCCCACTCCCGCACCGGCACAGGCCGCACCCGCGATGCAGTTGCTCGACGTGACGAACGGGTAAGTGCCGTGATCGATATCCAGCAGGGCGCCCTGCGCGCCCTCGAACAGCAGGCTCTTGCCATCCTGATTGGCTTCATACAAGGCGCGCGGCACGTCCATCACCAGCGGCTTGATGCGCTCGGCCAGCATCAAAGTGTCATCCAGCGTCTTCTGGAAATCAACCGTGTCGGCATTGAAGTAATTCTTCAGCACGAAGTTGTGATAATCCAGCACCTCGCCGAGTTTGGCTGCCAGACGTTCGCGGAAGAATATATCCTGCAGTCGAATCGCGCGGCGCGCCACCTTGTCTTCATATGCCGGGCCGATACCACGCCCGGTGGTACCTATCTTCGCGGCACCTTTGGCTAGCTCGCGCGCATTGTCGATTGCACCGTGGTAAGGCAAGATTAATGGGCAGGCTTCGGAGATCTTCAGGCGGTCATAGACATCGATGCCTGCCGCCTGCAGTTCATCCATTTCCTTGATCAATGCGGCAGGAGACAACACAACGCCATTGCCGATATAGCACATCACCCGATCACGCAGGATACCGGAGGGGATCAGGTGCAGCACGGTTTTTTCCCCGGCGATCACCAGGGTATGTCCCGCGTTATGGCCGCCCTGGAAACGGACCACGCCCTGTGCATGATCGGTCAGCCAGTCGACTATCTTGCCCTTGCCTTCATCACCCCACTGAGTGCCGATTACCACTACATTCTTAGCCATTACAGAACTTTCAAATTTATATAATCAAAGCGCAACAACCTGCCATGAACCATCGCGCAACACCAATTCCCGGTCGCAATGCAATTCCACTTGCAAGGCCGCATCGCCCAGCAGATCGACCACCACCGTTTCGCCCGACGCACGCAGTTGCGCGATCTTGTCTGACAATGCGGCATCGTCGAAGCGCGGCGCACGTATGCCCGGCTTGGTTGTATGCGGCGGCAGGAGACGATACAACTGGCGCAAGTCCATGCTGAACCCGGTTGCGGCGCGTGCCCGCCCGAAACATTTGCCGAGATCGTCGTATCGTCCGCCCAGCGCGATCGCATCGTGGCTGCCGGCATGGTAAGCGGCGAACACCATGCCGCTGTGGTAGTGATAACCGCGCAGGTCGGCGAGATCTATGCCGATGCTGGACACCAGCGGCAGCAATCTGGTGGAAATATTCTGCAGATCATCCAGTGCCGAGCATATCTCTGCATGATCCGGCAACAGCTTGCGCGCCTTGGCCAGCACAACGGCACAATTGCCATACAGTATCGGCAGTGACAACAAAGCGTCGCGGGTGTCAGCATCCAGCGGCTGTACCAGGATTTGCAAAGACGCACTGTCCTTGTTTTGCAGTGCCGTGAACAACTTGCTTTCCATGTCCCTGTCGAGTTTGGCATGGTTCGCCAGCGCACGGAACACTGCAACATGGCCGAGGTCGAGATGGATGTCCTTGATGCCCAGCAGTGCCAGAGATTGCAGCATCAACTGCTGGATTTCCAGGTCACTTTCCAGTCCGCCATGACCGTACAGCTCTGCGCCGATCTGCAACAGCTCACGGGTACGTGTCAGTCCGATCGGCTGGGTGTGCAAAACGCTGCCGGCATAACACAGGCGCGCCACGCCCTGATGATTGAGCAGATGCGCATCGATGCGTGCCACCTGCGGCGTGATGTCGGCGCGCAATGCCAGCGTGCGGCCGCTCAGCTGGTCGACCAGCTTGAAAGTACGCAGGTCCATGTCGGCGCTGCCGTCGATCAGCAGCGATTCGGAATATTCCAGCAGGGGCGGCGCAACCAGCTGATATCCGGATTTGCGCATCAGATCGAGGAATAGCGCCCGCATTCTTTCAATGCCCCACGCTTCATCGGGCAGCATGTCATCTACAAATTCCGGAAGCAGCCAGTTTTGCATCACGGGCACCTATAAAATGCGGCGCTGCAATATGACTTCTGCGCCTGGCATTTGGCGACCTCTGAATTTTTGGAGATGCCCATCACTTAATCAAATACAGCAATATTATTCCTGACAGCATCGAGGTGATGCCGACGAAGCGCAATTGCCCGTCGGTCAGCGTCACCAGCTTGCGGAAAGTCTCGCGCCACAATGCAGGCAACACAAATGGCAACATCCCCTCGATCACCAGCATCATCGCCAAACCAAGCAGCCAGTAATCGAGCACACTACTTACCAGCCCTGCTTGGAGATTTTAAATATTTGAAGAAAGCCGAACTCGGATCCAGCACCATCACGTCGTTCTTGTCCTTGAAGCTCTGTTTGTAGGCTTCCAGGCTGCGGTAGAACGCATAGAACTCTGCATCGCGTCCAAATGCGGCAGCATACAATGCAGTTGCCCTGGCATCACCCTCACCTTTGGTTTTCTGGGCCTTGCGATAGGCCTCGGCCAAAATCACCTGACGTTGCCTGTCGGCATCAGCCTTGATCTTTTCCCCCTCCGCTGCACCGGAAGCACGCAATTCATTGGCCACGCGCTTGCGCTCGGCATCCATGCGGCGATATACCGAATCGCTGATCTCTGACGGGAAATCAACCCGCTTGAGGCGTACATCCAGCACCTCTATACCGATTTTGCGCGCATCCGCATCGGTCTTGGTGCGCAGCACATTCATGATCTGTTCGCGTTCGCCCGACACCACCTCGTGGATGGTGCGCTTGCCGAATTCCTCGCGCATGCTGGAGTTGACCGTCTGTAGCAGTCGCGTCTTGGCTCTCTCTTCATCGCCGCCGACACTGATGTAATATTGCTTCACATCCACGATGCGCCACTTGATGAAGGCATCCACCATCACGTTCTTCTTTTCGGCCGTGATATAACGCTCCGGCTCTCCGGCATCCAGCGTCTGTATCCGGGAATCAAAGAAGCGCACGTTCTGCATCAGCGGCACCTTGAAATTCAGGCCGGGTTCCGTTAAGACACGGACTATTTCACCCAACTGGAACACGATCGCATTCTGGCGCTGGTCCACCACAAACATGCTCATGCTCAGCAGGATCAACGCGGCGGCCAACCCGATCAACGTATTGCCAATACTCTTTTTCATGGGCGTGCCTCCCGATTGCGGCTTAGCAGCGAATCGCGCGCGCGCTGTGCTTCAATGTTGTCATTTCCCTGCGAAGTATCGCCTTTCGCAGCGGCAGACAGCGCATCATTATCCGTGCTGCCGGCGCGAGTGCTTTTGATCAATTTATCCAGCGGCAAATACAACAGGCTGTTGCCGTTCTTTTGATCGACCATCACTTTGCTGACGTTGCCCATCACCTGTTGCATCATATCCAGATACATGCGCTCGCGCGTGACGGCAGGGGCTTTCTCATATTCGACTTGAATCTGTTTGAAGCGGCTGACATCGCCTTCGGCATTGGCAATCACACTTTGTTTGTATCCTTCGGATTCCTGTATCAGACGCGCAGCGGTTCCGCTGGCCCGCGGTATCACATCATTCGCGTAAGCCTGTCCTTCGTTCTTCTGGCGCTCTTTATCCTGCCCGGCCTTGACCGCGTCGTCGAAGGCCGCCTGCACCTGCTCGGGCGGCTGCGCGTTCTGCATCGTCACTTTGCTGATCAATATGCCTGACTTGTAGCGATCCAGAATCTCCTGGATCAATTGGGTCGCCGATGCAGCCACCTGTTCACGGCCTTCATAGAGCACGAAGTCCATCTTGCTTTTGCCTACCACCTCGCGTATCGCTGTCTCTGCTGCCTGGCGCACATTCTCGTCCGGATTGCGGTTATTGAACAAATAATCGGCGGCATCCTTGAGGTAATACTGCACCGCAAACTGGATATCGATGATGTTCTCGTCATCGGTCAGCATCAGCGCCTCTTTCAGAAATTTGTTCGTCACGTTGTCACGGTAACCGACTTCCACGGTACGGACCTGGCTCAAATTGACGATCTCCACGGTTTCGATCGGGAAAGGCAAATGCCACCGGGGGCCGGGCATGGTTGTTTCCAGCAATTTTCCAAAACGCAGCACCACACCGCGCTGACTGGCATCAACGATATAAAAGCCACTGCCCACCCAGATCAACAGGACGATTGCGACGATCAAGCCCATGCCGCCGCCCAATCCGCGCATCGGTTCACCGCCGCCGGTTCTGCCTTCCCCGCCCTTTCCGCCAAATACGGAAGAAATCTTCGCATTGAGCTTGCGCAACAACTCTTCCAGATCAGGCGGCCCGCCATTGTTTTTGCCACCCCATTGCGGATCATTCAATCCCATATTCGTCACTCGCTTGATTAATTTGATTCAACTACTGCAGAGGCTTGGCGCGCGGTCTTGGCTTCCATCAGGGCCAGCTGCAACCCGTCCAAGCCTGCGCCGCTTTTGGCACTCAGAAAAACGCGGATGATTCTACCATAATCGTCACGCAGCATGCTGGGCGGCACATCCAGCAGGTCGATCTTGTTGTACACCAGCACCTGCGGAATATCCGCCGCGCCGATCTCCTCCAGCACCTTGTTCACCTCGGCGATCTGATCGTCGCGATTGGCATTATTCGCATCCACAACATGCAGCAGCATATCGGCATGTGTCGTCTCTTCCAGCGTGCTGCGGAACGCGGCGACAAGGGAGTGCGGCAAATGCCTGATAAAACCGACGGTATCCGATACCACAATCTCTCCCCGCGAGGAGGACGCCGGTGGATGCCCTATGCCTGCGGCATCTCCCTCCCGCAGGCCGGTTTCCTTTGTGTACATGCGGCGCGATGTTGTATCCAGCGTGGCAAACAACTGGTCGGCCACATACACGTTGGCGCGGGTCAGGCGGTTGAACAGCGTGGACTTGCCCGCATTCGTATATCCCACGATGGAAACCGACAATACGTCGGCCCGATTGCGCGCGCGGCGCTGAACCACACGCTGATGCTTGAGCTTTTCCAGGCGTTCTTTCAAAAAATGAACGCGCTTGTCCAGTTTGCGCCTGTCCAGTTCCAGCCTGGTCTCGCCTGGTCCGCGCGCACCCACGGCATGTTTCTGTTGTCCCATGTCCTGGTTCATGCCGACCAGGTGCGTGGAGAGATACTTGAGTTGCGCCAGCTCTACCTGGACCTTGCCTTCATGGCTTTGCGCGCGCATAGCAAAGATATCCAGGATCAGCATGGTACGGTCGATCACGCGCGTGTTCAGCTTGGCCGTCAGGTTGCGCATCTGCGCGGGAGCAAGATCGTGATTGAAAATGACGAGCGGCGCTTCCAGTCGTTCTACTAGTTCAGCGATTTCCTGTACCTTTCCGCTGCCCGCGAACAACGCTGCGTCCGGCCGTTGGCGCCTGGTTTCGACAATCGCCAAAGTTCGCACTCCTGCAGTTTCGGCCAGCAAACGCAGTTCCGCCAAACTTTCGCTGTAATCGCTCTCGCCAAAATCTATACTGACCAGTATCGCACTGTTGTCCGAGCCGTCAGGCTGTTGCTGCATTACTCTGCTGCGTCGTGGGGAATACTGACCGCGCGCACCGGGACTATGGTTGAAATCGCGTGCTTGTAGACCATCTGGGTGATGGTGTTCTTCAACAGCACCACATATTGATCGAACGACTCGACTTGACCCTGCAGCTTAATGCCGTTCACCAGATAAATTGCAACCTGTACATGCTCTTTACGCAGCATATTGAGAAACGGGTCTTGCAGTTGTTGTCCTTTATCACTCATGTTATTGCTCTTATCGTTAGGAACAGGGGTGGCACTTTACTGGATTATTGGTCGGCTGTGAACACATTTACCCATAAGATGGCAATTTATTCAGAAGACACAGTCACGCAAATTTGGTTCCGCAAAGCGCAAACTCACAAAACGAACGCAACGCCCGCCTTATTTCAATTTTGCCGTCTTGGGAGCCATTGCACCCAGTGCAGGAAATTCCACCTGGCAGCGAATCCCGCCCGGGATCGACGCTCTGCGATTTTTCAATTCCAGACGTACTCCAAACATTCCGCTTGCCGCATCTACAACACTGTCTACAACCTTGATAACGGCTGAATAACGGCCTTTCAGCCCTTCCGGGGTCACCATTCCGGTCATACCCACGCGCAGCTTGCCATATACATCCAACGGCAACGCAACTTCGACAAGCAGAGGATCGATTTGCGCGATCTTCAGGATGGGTTTTCTTCCGGTTCCCGCTTCCGCAAGATCGCCGGGATTAAGCATACGATCGACAACCACGCCATTCAGCGGACTGACCAAAATGCGGCGGTTCAATAAATCGATGGCATGCTGATAGTCACGCTTGGCCAGTTCCTGGTTCTCGATGGCGTCCTTCAACTCCCCTTCGGCTATCTTTTTTTCGGCCTCCGCTTCATCCGCAGCCTGTGCCGAAACGAAATTCTGCTTTTGCAGCTCCTTTGTACGGTTGAGTTTTTTCGTTGCGAATTCAAGCCGATTCTTTGATGATGCGATTCGACCTTCCATTTGCGATCGGTACTTGGCCATTTCCGCCGCTGACTGCTCAACGCTGGATTCCAGCTGTACCAGTGTCTCCCCGACTTTCACACGGTCGCCTCGCTTCACATTGACCTTTTCGATGATCCCTTCGGTAGAACTGCGCACCTCGACCACCTGGTTGGGCTCGATCAGGCATTCAAATGAGTTGGCCCCACTCGCTATCGGAAAGCTGAACATAATGACCAGTCCACAACCGAGCCGCCAAGCAGCACTTGAAGATTTTTTTTGCTGCATTTGCATCACTCGCCTCTCCCAGAAAAAGCCAGAACCTGATTCAATCGCCGATCGAGTTTCATGCTTTGAACCCGAATATATACATTCCTCCTTTCGGCGGAAAATTGTGCCAATTCCTTCAGTCCCCGATATGCGTAATCGGGTAGTTTTCCCCTGCGTTGTGTTATCCGGCCGACGAAACGTGTTGCCGCAGCCGCATAAACCGTAAAGATATCGTCTTCCAGCGAAACGATCGCCTCACAACTGCCCGGGTCGCCCTGCCGTGCGCAACGGCCGAAAAGTTGCCTGTCGATTCTCCTGGAATCATGATACTCGGTCAGGATAACGTGCAGCCCGCCTTTCTCGGCCACACCGGGGCCAAGCTGTATATCCGTACCTCGTCCGGCCATGTTGGTCGCGACCGTTACACGAGCCTGGTGCCCGGCCAAGGCGATAATTTCCGCTTCCGATTCGTCCTGTTTGGCATTCAACAGCGCGTGGTCGACTCCGCGCTGTGTAAGTATGGCACTGATCTCTTCAGATGCCTTCACCGACCTTGTACCGATCAGAACCGGACGCCCCTCAGAGACCGCAAGACGTTCCACGACGTCTGCGACGGTGTTCCATTTTTGTTCCAGCGTCGCACAAACACATCCGCGCCCATAAACACGCTGCGACGGCTTGTGCAGCGGTATACGCGCGACCCCGAGCCGGTAGACAGATTTGATTTCTCGTGTCACCTCGCTGGCGGTTCCTGTCATTCCGGACAGACGGATATAACGCCGAAACAGCCGCTGGTAGGTCATGCGGGCAAGAGTTTCGCGTCGCTCGGTCAACAAGCATCCTTCCTTCGCCTCGATCAACTGATGCAATCCCCGTTCCCATGAGCGGTCCGGCATTACCCGGCCTGTGGATTCGTCAACGATCTGCACCTTGTTATCGCTTACCACATAATGATGGTCTCGCTGGTAGAGTACCAGTGCGCTGAGGGCCTGGATAATCAATTCTTCACGGGCACGGATCGATGTCCACAAGCCATCCAATTCCGAATCGACCGCGTAATCCTCGAGTTTGTCTTTTCCGATATCGGTAAGTACCACCCGGCGCTCGTATAGATCAACAAGATAATCTTCCTGTGGAACCAGAGATCGCGCGAATTCCAGGGCGTGCCCGTAATTGGCCATTTCCTTGGTCGAACTGGTGGCCGATGACAAGATCAATGGTGTTCGAGCCTCGTCGATGAACACGCTATCGGCTTCGTCAACGATGGCGTAGCAGAGTCCGCGCAACACCAACTGGTCATCGCGTGAGGCATCGCCGCGCAGGCTCTCCAGCGAAAGATGCAAGCGGCTGTTCCTGCGCTCGAGCGCCACCCCGTCCCGCAGGTAATCGAATGCCAGCTCCTTGTTTGTACAGTATGTCACCGACTTCGAATAGGCTTCACGCCTTGCGGGCCTGGGCATGCCCTGCACCACCGTACCGACAGTCAACCCGAGGAAATGGTAAAGCGGGGCCATTGTTTCAGCATCGCGGCTCGCAAGATAGTCATTGACTGTGATCACATGCACCGGATAACCGGCAAGCGCGACCGTGCACGCCGGCAGCGTGGCTGCGAAGGTCTTGCCCTCCCCGGTCGCCATTTCAACCAGTCTGCCTTCTAGCAGCGCCCATCCGCCCATGATCTGCGAATTGAAATGACGCTGTCCCGTGGTGCGCGAAGCGGCTTCGCGCACCAGTGCGAAACACTCGCCTACCAGTTCCGGCGTAAATCCATCGCGGCGAAGACGCGACCGCATCCCTTGCGCGCGCCTGACCAGTTCATCATCCATGACTGATTGCAAATAACGCGCGTGTTTGTTGGTCAGCTCCACGATACGGTGCAGGCGGTGCTTCGAATTCCGTATCCGGTCGCTGAATGGCGCGATCATCGCAGCGAACAGGAACTCGGCTGTCCGGTCGTGCCATCCCAACTGTTCCTCTGCACGCTCCGGATAGGGTCGTGACACCGACAAATCGATCGAACCTGCCAGAATATTAGCCCTGTTCATGGTCGTTCAAATATTGAAGTGGGACAGGAAAAGCAAGCGGATACCGCGATACCACTGCAATCCGAGCGGCTCCATCTTATGAGTGAAACGCACATAGACGCGTTCGCCAAAAAATGTGGCATCGGAATTATCCATCAGTTCGATATCCACCTGGAACATGCGCTGCAACATCTTGGCGCCCTTCTGATCCCGCGGATCGGTGGCGATCACCCCGCCACCTTCCGTCGACAGGGCCCGGCTCGGCAAATATTCTATGCTCGCCGGCGCTTCGCGCACGATCCTGCCTACAGACACGGTATCAGGTCGATCCACATTCCGCACGGTCACCTTGTCGGTAGTCAGGCGCACTTCGTCGACGGTATCCTGGGACACAACCACCCGAGCGAGCGGCAAACCTTTCTCGACGACGTATCCCAGCAGATCCCCTTTGTGATAGAAACGGCCCGGCATATTCTCCGCCTGGGGTGCGATGAACACACCATCGGTACCGGCACGCGCCACCAATCCATCGGCCCGCTCGCGTATCCTGGCCAATGCGACCTTCTCGCTCTCCAATTGATCGTGAATGATGTTTGCCCTCGCTCTATCCGAGACGAACTCTTTGGCATATTCCGCTTCCAGTTCCGCCACTTTGGCTTTACTCAAGCTTACCTGGGCTTCCAGCGTCGGATCGTAACTCTTGATCAGCAGGTCTCCTTTCCTGACATGAGAACCCGGCGCAGCCAAAAATTCGCCGACAAAACCATTTGCTCCTGCGCGCACCATCGCTTCATCGGAAAACCAGATCACGCCTTCCGCATTCGAGCGGAACGGCATAGGCACCACGAACAAGAACATCAGCAGGGAGATCACGATACCCGCCGAGATCGCGATCGCGCGTCTGCGCTGCACATGCAAAGTGGGACTCTCCAGCAGATACCGGACTCCCTTGACCACTGGAACCACGGCCATCACGACCACGGCCCAGATCGCGAGTATCACTCCAACCACAAAAAACCGGCTGGCGATGAAAAGCGCGATGGCAATGGTAACAAACACGCGGTAAATCGCCGAGGCCGGGCCGTAAAACATGAACCATGCCTTCTCTCCACTCGTTGCATGCGGCTGTTCCACATCGGTTATGCCAATGACATAACGCTTGATCAGGTATTCCCAATATTTTAGCGACCGATTGGCGAGGTTTGGCATCTCGATCAGGTCGGCAAGGATGTAATAGGCATCGTAGCGCAACAATGGATTGCCGTTGAAGGCCAGTGTCGAAACACCCGCGATCAGCATCACGTTGAACATGATCGCGCGCATCGCACCCGGTTCGCTCAACATCCAAAGGTAGAAGGCCAGAGAGGCAATGAACAACTCGACGATCATGCCGGCTGCGCCCACCAGGGCACGCTCATACTTCGACTTGAACACTGTCGCAGCCGAAGCCTCGACATAAGGCACCGGTATCAGCACCAGGAATATCAATCCCATGTCATGAACCTCGCCACCACCCGCCTTGGTCGCTGAAGCATGCCCCATTTCGTGCAGCGCCTTGATCACCGGAAACACCAGCCACAACAGAAACAGATTGTGAACCGCCAGCACGCGGTCGGAGAAATTGTGGGTGAGTTCCGGCCAGTTCATGGGGACCATGATCAATGCAGGCAACACGACTGCCAACCAGAGCAGGGCACCCCAGCGGCTCCATAACAGGCCTATTATTTTTGGAAACCGGTTCAGAAATGAATCCGGATCCCACAGCGGGATGCGCACCGCCATCGGATTCATAAAGGTACGCCGGCGGAGCGCTTTTTGCTCGCGCTCGCCACGATCGAACAGTTCGCCGACATCCGGCGTTACGTCGCTCTGCAGCAGATCGATCCCATGCAATTGTCCGAGCAGGTTGATTATCTCATCCTGTGTTGGCGCATCTTCCCCGAGACGTTTGTTCGCCAATTCCCAAAGATCTTCCACCGTGTGCTTGCCATCCATCGCCGCAATCAGCAACCGGGCGGCAGGTGTAAAACGATGCACCCGGTTGGAAACCGGATCCTGCAGCAGATACCATACCTCGTCACGGTAGCGATGGCGGTGCAGGCGCGCGTGCGAGCGCAACCTCGGCCTGAGTGAAGCCACGCGGTACCATGAGTTGCTGAGCAGGGGCATGTTCATAGCTGTTCACGCATAACAAAGTGCTCTCAGGGCATCCATTTCCATGTCCACAATCGCAGCCAGTCCACCAAACCATGAGTCCATATCCAGATCAGCTTGCGATCGCCCACCGAAACCTTGCCTACGCCTTCCATGCCCGGCCGCAAACGATTGGAAGGATTTTCGAGCTGTGCCTCGACCCGGAAATAATTGCTGCCCTCCTGCGAGGTAGAAACCGGCGTGATCTGCTTCACCTTGAAATGCATCACATCGTACGGAATACCCGACAGTGCCAGATCACCTTGCTGTCCCACCTCGATCTCGGAAATGTCGCGCTCATCGACATTGAGGATGACACGATAGGCATCGAGCGGTGCGATCTCGAACAACACCTTGCCCTGTTCGACCGGCGTGCCCAGAAGCTGGCTCAGATCGCCTGAAACCACTATGCCGTCGAACGGTGCAGTCAATGTTGCTCGCGCGAGCTTGTCTTCTGCCAGCGAAAGCTGCGCCTGCGCCTGATCGATCTGCGCCTGGACCATCGCCATGGCAGCGCGATCGTTTGCAGCCAGTGCCTGCCGGTACTTGCGCTCGGCTTGTTCCCGCTCTGATGCCCATCTGACCTGATCGAGTTTCAAGTCTTTATCATCAAGCCGGCACAGAACCTGTCCTTGCTTGACGATATCGCCGGCACGCACCATGCTTTCTGCGATATATCCCTCAAACGGCGCGACTGCGGCGCGTTGCACGGATCCTTCTATGATCGTTTTGGCAGATACCCGGTAATCACTGGTGAACAGACTGAAAAAGATGATGGTTGCGGCAAACACCAGTGCAATCAGTTTTACACCGGGGTAGCGCGGGCCGAACAGCATATGCGTGAAATTCTCTATCGTCCCGTGCAAGCGTTTCCAGATGCTGCGTTCGTTCTCCAGTTTGAGCCAGAGTATCGGGCCGAGCAACAGACCTGCTGTTTTGCACAGTTCGATCTCGGCTGCAGAAAAAACGGCGCCATCGGTTCGTTCCAGTGTCACCACACCGATCACGTTTCCGGCCTCGATCAGTGGTACGGAACAGATGGCGTCGTCCCTGACCTCCGCGGCCAGCTCGCTATGCGCAATCGCGCCCAGCTCATCGTTATCCGGAGCGGGATAGACTATGGCCGCATCCAGATCAAGCACCTCCTCCATCGCATCGCTGATGCACCGGACCAGATTGGTCTTGGGATCGAATTTCGCCGTATGCGATATTGCCTGGACCTCGATCGTGCCGGATTTTTCAAATCCGATGCTGACCCTGTCGCACTTCAGCTGTGCCGCAAGCTCATTCACCACCGCAAGCGCAGAGGAGCCGAAGCGGCGTTCCTGAACGACGGTGGCCACCATGTCCGATACGAGGGAGATACGCTCAAGCCGCTTGTCCATCACATCCAGGGTCTGCTGCCGGAACTGGTCCACCAGCCAGGCACTTGCCCAGTGCAACAAACGCAATGCACGCTGCAATTCATGATCGGGTGAATGGGCAATATCGAGTATCACAGCGCCATGCAGCACCCCCGATACTTCGATCGGATAACCCACATAGGCGGACTGATGGCCCGACTCCATTGCCTGAACGATACCGCGCCGCTCATGCATCACCCGCTCCGCAACTTTGCGCCGCTCTTTGAAGACCCTTTCGACTATGCCGCGCCGCTCCTTGAGCGCTTTTTCCGCTGCGGAGCTCAGATACTTCATGTTGCGTGAAGCATCCGGCCAAACCGCGGCTGCGCTGTATCCGCCATCCTGATCCGGTCCGAGCACGAGCAATGCGCCGCTGACACGATCGATCTGCGAGCACAGAATCGCCAGCCAGCTAGCGCAAAATTCGCTGGTATCCCTGGGCGATGAAAACTTGGCCCAGTCGGCCGATTCGGCCAGAGAACGCTCTTCAGTTGCCTGTGAATAAATTGGTGCATTACTTGTCATCAGATTTATTCATCCGCTCTCGCGAACTTTTGCTCCAAAAATACAAATGCTTGAGAACAGAGACACCAATACGTGAAGTTGGGGCACAACCCTTCTATCCCCTGGCTCCATCCATGACAAAAAGACTACCATCTAACCGAAGAATTGCCCACCCAACGCATCCGGAAATGTAAGAGAATATTTTGTCGGCAGAGATCTGATGGATTGAATTCGTAGTGATAGCGGTAAAGGACTTGGTTTTGGTTCTGATTTGAACCTTTTATATAGATGGAAATTCACAAAAAAACCACGCGCAAAATCATTCGCGCGTGGCACCGAATCCAGGCTACTGATATTAATCTTCTTGAGAGGCGAAATAATGGAGCGCCTTACTTGTTCCTTGCACCGCTTCGACCGCCGCCCCCCGCCGCCTTGGGCTTGGCATCGCTGTCTTCCGGTGACTCTGCTTTCTCGGCCTCGCCGGACTTGCCACCATGAATCACGACCAGCCTGTCCTTGACCGCAGTGAAGTTGTTCATCGACTGGAGGTGCAGGTAAATCAACTCAAGCTGGTCGGTCTTGACCAGTTCAGCGAGCACGTCCCCCGGCAGGGTTTTCAGCCTCTTCCGGTCCACCGCCATGAATCCGCTGAGCGACATCTTCTCCCCAGAGACCATCGTGAATTGGGCCTGCATCGGTTCGAGCAAATTCAACTCGACCAGCTTTTTGCAGAACGCCTGGGTGAGGAGGAACTGGTTGCGGTACTCCTGCAGGAATTTGAGCACGCCATCGACATAAGGCGATGGCCTGCCGTCTTCGGTGAACAAAGGTTGGCCACGCCCTTCCTTGTTGAATCCTGCGAAGTTCTCGTCTATGCACAGCGTGAATGTCTTGCCGTCCTCACTGCTCGAAAAGATGAAGGGGTAACGGCGCACGAAGGCTGGTATGTATTTCCCCTGCCATTGACCGCTTTCCGAGAGGAACAAGTTTTCGTTGCCGCGCGCGCCCAGGATCACCGCCGGCAAGACTTCATCCGCGCTCCCTGCAAAAACGATGGGGAAATCAGGTGCGGCGAGCGGAAACTCCACCGCCATCAGCGGCACGGAATTCAGGTTGCGGGTGAATGAAAAATCCGCACCCACTTCCACCGAGTACTGTGCATGCCGCGCATTCGACACCGGTACGGCCGTTTCGTAGATCAGTTGTTGCGTAGTCATGTTCAAGTTACTCCTTTGGTTGTTTGTACGTTATCGTACCGTCAGCCCACCCTCACTTTGAGGCTATTGTTCGGGTTGCGCTCATTTTCGCTCTGTCCGACATGATTTAGGAAGTCGTTCAGCCAAGCCGAAGAACATACCTTGTCCGTCGATTTGTCTGTCGCATCGAAGAAACTGCCGTTCATGCCATTCCAGTTGATCAGCGGCGTGGCATTGCCGACCAGATCAGTCAGTTGACGGGAGCGGTTTTCGCCCTGATACAGTTTGTCCCTGCCACTTCCACCGACAAGCACATCCTTGTCGGCACCACCGATCAGCCAGTCGTCGCCTGCATCACCATGAAGAACGTCACTGCCATCCTGGCCGAATATGATGTCATTGCCGTCTCCACCGCTGATGATGTCTCCGCCATCGTAGTCGTGATGCAGACTGAGTTCGTGCGCACGGTCGCCGATATGCAACCAACTGTAATTGTCGCGGCTGTGATCATGGTTATGGTCGGCAAAATTGAGCCAGAAAACAGAATCATCCGAAACGGTGATTAGATTATCAAGCGCCTCGTCGACCTCATTCGATGCTCTGGCGAAATCACGATTGCTGATGCCAGCGCCGCGGATGATGGTAGTGCTGAGCATCGCGATACTGTCGCCCCATATCAGGTCGTTTCCAGCTCCGCCATTGATTATGTCGGAGCCAACTTCGATCGCATCCATCTGATCATGGTGGTCACCATAGCCCCAGCCCTTCCACCACGATGCGCGTTCGCCGTGCTCACCCCAATGTTCCCGATCATGCCAATCATGGTCATCGAAATGCGTTCCGGGCTCTGCGACGGCCAGCGTGACCGACGGCGCACGCACATCAAGGTTATCGCCGACGATAAAGTCGTTGCCATCACCTCCGTAGATGACGTCGTTGCCCATCATGATGAGATCGACATGGTGCACGATCTCCGTCTTCAGATGCCTGCCGTGCTGCACCTGGGTGATGGTATCGCGCATGCTGTGTTCCAGATAGACCAAGTCGAGCGCCGCGTCGCCGATCTCGTTACCGGCATCCGCAGTGCCGTTCATGAACTGTTCGAACTGCTCGGCCAGATTGACCGGCAAAGTGAACAACGGGGCGATCAGCTTGCTGTCGTCACCGATCAGCACATCGTTGCCTGCGCCACCATCAAGCGTGTCCTCGCCGATGCTGTAGATGTTGTCGATCATCACCGCATCATGATCGCCCTCATGGCTAGATGGAGAACCGAGCAGCGTATACTGGTGATGCACCATATCCGAGAACGCATCGGAGATACCGAGCAAACTGCGTGTGATCGCCTCGGCTTGGGCCATGCTTGCCGTATCGAACGTCACTGCCGGCGCGATCACGACCAGGTCGTCGCCGACCAGTGTGTCATTCCCATCATTGCCGCTGACCGTATCGTTCCCGTGCAACAGTTCGAGGTGATGCCCGAAATCGGTGATCACAGAGACGTAAGGCACGATCCTGCCGCCTGCATCAGTATGCAGGCTGTTGTCGGCAGGTAACGCCGCGTCGTAGCCAAACACGTGCGGCAGCACGAAAGAAGCGGTATCGATTTCACGTCCCGGCGCAACTGGGGCCATCGGCACGACGGTGGTACCGAGCATACCGAGGTCGATACCGAGGCTCGCCTCGATCGAATCGGCGGTATGAACGATGAACAGGCCATGTGTGACGTTGGGCATCGCAGGATTGCCGGCATCGATGAAGGCATCGTCGCCGACCAGCGTGTCGTTGCCGTCGCCGCCGGTGATGGTGTCATTGCCGGTGCCGCCCGCTATGAAATCGTTGCCGGCATCTCCGCTCAGGATATCATCGCCGCGCTGACCATAGATGGCATCATCACCCGAGCCGCCGCTGATCGTGTCGTTGCCGTCGTGTATCAGATTGAGTAGCAATGCCTGGCTGGTCCAGGATCCATCCGCGTTCAGCAGCTTGCTGCCATCGGCGTTGTACTCGCCCGTCAGCAACGTCACATCCGCGTTAAGAAGACCGTTCACGGCATTGATATCACCGCATGGCACGTCAGGACCGGTGAGCGGGATGCTGCCGACCAGATAGGCAATGTCAGTCAGCAACACATCCTTGTGCTGGCTGCCGTTGCTGTCCAGCATCGGTGATCCATCGGCATTGAATGCGCGGATGATCTGGCCGGTGCCACCGAGCAACACATCATTGCCTTCGCTACCGTACAACTGGTCGTTGCCCGGGCCGCCGATCAATTCATCATTGCCCGTACCTCCCCTGAGCGTGTCGTCCCCGAAGCCGCCGTTCAGGATCGCATCACCGCTTCCATAATCCAGCAGGGTATCATTGCCCGGCGTACCGGCCATCAGGTCGACCTGATCGCCCCACAAGGTCACCGGCGCCAGGACACCCTCATCGATGGTCACGCTGTCATTGCCATCACCACCTATTCCAAGGATGCGTTTGACACCTTCATATTCCAGCGTAATCACGAACGGATCGCTGCTATCGGGAATAATCGTGGAGTAGGTAATGGCAATGGTCTCGCCATCCTGGCTGTTCGGGTCGCCGCTCGCATGCGAGAGCACGAAGTTTTCGTCTCCGTCCACCGTGTTGATGCCGAGACGCTCGGCCGCACGCGGCCCCATGTTGAGCAGCAAGGTCCCGTCGGCCCGCACCTCACCCAGAATGATGGCCAGGATTTTCTCAATGTTACGGATGCCCACCCCGATCGGCGCAAAAGCCACCGTTTCGTCACCGATAGGCAATAATGGCTGAACCTTCTGCAGACTGAGGGCAGCTTCCCGGATCAGGTCGGATTTTATCCAGTCCAGGGTATCTTCGGTGACGTGGGCCCCGCCGTCGACCACCCCGGTCTCGTTCCCCGCACCGATGAAGTAGAACGTGTCATCCAGGTTACCGCCGGTCAGGCTCTCGAAGCCGAAAAACTTCACCTTGCCATTGATGTCGCCTTCGTTGACCCCGGTGATATGCCAATCATTCGTCTCGTTGAACGCCACCAGGGTATCGAGGGCGCCGTCGGTTGACCCACCGTACAGCTCGATGATCGGGATATCCAGTGTGGTCCTTATCTCGACCGTGTCGGCCCCGCCGCCGCCAAACACTTTCAGGCTGGGTGCGTTCATCACACCATCGAGCAGGATCGTATCCGCATCGCCGTTGCCATGCACTTCGATGGCCGAGCCTGTCATCACGCCGCGCAGGTCGATCACAGAACCGATACCGGGATCTGCGTTGCCGTAATCACCCTCGATGTAGATCAGACCGGAAGCTTCAAGCACGGCACCGGCTTGAATCTCGATCCCATCACCCGAGCGCAGCTCAATATCGCCCGCAGTGGCCTTCAACTGGACACCGGCTTCGACCTTCAGGAGATCGGCCGTTCCATCTGTGCTGTCACCCGAGATCACGGTGATCTGGCCGGCCTCGATGTTCTGGCTGAGCGTAACCGGGCTGTGCGCCCCGAAGACCACGGCTCCGCCTGCCACGATCCCCACCGGAGCAGCACCGTTCTGGGCATCGAACGTACCGCCTATGGTGACCGCACCGGTGTTCTGTATGTAGGCACTGCCCGTGGTTGCCTTGCCCTTGATGTAGCCCACACGGGTTGCGACGGGGTTGTCTGAGGTACCGATGTTGTCTCTGGCAAAGAGCCACAGGTTGCCCGATACGGCGTTGTCGCCAAGGATGTATCCATTGTAGATGCTGCCTACCGGATTCGTGACAAACGATGTGGCACCCGGGCCCGCCGTGACTGTCCTGAGCCAGAGATCGCCGGTGGATTCCGTGATGAAGGTATTGTCGGAACTTGTCGAGGTCAGCGTGCCGACGCTCGAATAGCTGCTGTCGATCTCCAGTTCGTTGCCCAGTTCGCCTATGGTGCCGAGGGTCGCGACCAGGGTGATATTGTTGCCTATGACATTGGGCTTGACGCGCGGGCCAGAGGTCACATCGGTGGTGGAGCTCGCGGATGGATCATGGAACGTCGGCGAAGTCGGATCATTTACGTCCACCGCATCCAGGATCGAGAGTTGGGCTTGCAGGTAGACATCACCGTTCTTGGAAACGACATCCCGGAGGTTCAGGTTACCTGTGGTCTCCGCGATCCAGATTCCATTCTCAGCCACAGCGGTCAGCGTGCCGGGATCGATCAGGTCGGTTTCGATGAAATCGGGATTGCCGTTGGTACCTGCCGAACCAATGGAACCGCCGGCCACGAGTTCGATCAGGTTGGCCTTGATTTTCGTGAAGGCGGAATGGACGCCGTCCAGGATCGAGCCATCCGCTTCCAAATGTACCGTGCCCGACTGCGAGTAGACGCTTTCGATGTTCATGTCGCCCGCCCCGCCGCTGGTTCTCTCGGAGATATACACGTCCCCGGAAGCGCGGGCTGTGAGTGTGCTGTCACCGAAGAGATCAGTGAAAAATGCCCCGGTATAACTACCGATCGAACCGTCGGCGGATTCGAGAATTAGATTGCCCCCTTGTACGGTAGCATCGCCGGGCAGCGCCGAACTGATGATGTCCTTCGCGCTCTTGATGATGATGCTGCCGGGCGCAGCCGCAGTGCCTGCCTCGACCTTCCGGATGTTCATCGCGGCGTCCGTGCCCTGGTAAGGGGCCGATCCGATGAGGACGTTGCCGCTGGCCACGATGCTGATAGAGTCCGAGGATTTGATGTTCACGTCATCGCTTTGTGCAACGATCAGCTCTTTCAATACTGGCTTGGTTCCCCGCGTGAACACCAGTGACGTCGGGTTCGTGTCGGTGATCACCTTGTCGCGGGCAATCAGGGTCAGAATCTTGCCAGTGGCATCGACACTGGCCACGGTGAAGTAATCATCATCCGCTGTCGCGTTGGGCGAGGTCCCCGAGATGCGAACCAGGGATCCTTCTACGTAGCCATCATCCAGCCAGCTGCCATCGTCAGTGCGGGTGATCGTGTCGGGAACCCGCTGGCCGGCAGCATCAAAACCGTTGTACGCAAAGGTGACTTCAGCGTTCACCGGTTCGCCCTGGGCCTCGAAAAGAGGATCGGCCAGCACCGGAAGGACCGATACGGAACGCCCGTATTCGGCGACGATGTTGTCATCGGCTGAAAGGGTCAGCGTGTTGCCATCGATGCCTGCAATCGTATAGGAGGAGAGGCCGGAATTTGCGTTCGCGGACAATCCCGCAATCTTGATGGTCATGCCTGCGCTGAGGTCGCCCCAGCCGCTCACGCCATCGACGCGCGTGATGGTGCCGGGATTGCCGGCCGAGGAAGCGGTGAAATCGACGAGAGCCGGGATGACCTCTCCAGCCAGATAAGTGACGTTGCCCCGCTCGGCGGCCGCAAGCGCCACAGTCTGGTCCTCAGTCAGGCTTGGAAGAACCGTTACACCCAGACCATTGCTGGCGTAAACCGCATCGTCTGCTGAAAGGGTCAGCGTGTCGCCGTTGATTTCTGCAATGGTATAGGAGGAAAGGCTGGCATTCGGGTTGCCGGATTCTGCAACCTTGATGACCATGCCCGGGGTCAGGCCGGCCCAGCCGGTCACGCCGTCAACGCGGGTGATGGTCCCGGCCACACCGGGCGATGAGGCCGTGATGTCGACGGTGGCTTCGATGGCGACCGGAAGCACGATGGTCAGCGGGTCAGTGGTACGACCTACGTTACCGTTACCGATATCGAGCGTGACAATCTTTGCCACGATATTGGGCGCTTCTATGTCTGGCCGGGTGGAGGTCACGGACTTGAGCAGCCCGGATCCGACGAGCCTGAGCAGTTCGTCCTCGGTCCACACCTTGATGCTCGCCCGGATTTCGCTTTTCTTCGCGTCGGTGGCCGTATAGACAAAAGCGGGATCGAAGGATGTCGGGAATGGCTCCCCGCGTTGCGCGAAATAATCCGTGAACTCGTCCTTGAGCACCAGATATTGCGCGGTCCGGCTGTTTTCGAGCGTGACCAGGGCATCGGCAATCTCGGTATCCGACATGCCCTGCGACTGGTAGAGCTCAGTGTAGGCAGCCCGCTCCGTATCGGACAGTTTCACCGTGGTGCCGTCGTAGGCAGCGTCGTATTGCCAGAAGGTACGGTATTCTGCCTGTTTGCCGCTTTCGAAGGCAGAGATGGTGTCGTTGATCTTGTTGTCCGCATTGCCGGTGTATACCCCGTTGGTGTAGTTGGTGAGCTGCAGGTCTCCCCAAACCCCCGCCACAAGTTGTGCGCGGCTACGTTCGTCCACGATCTTGCTGTTGTTGGCATCGATCAGTGATCCGTTGGGTACCGAGATCCAGGCATTCCCGGTGGTGATGAGCTGGTTCAGGAACAGGTCGCCCTGGGTTTCCATCAGATAGACATCTCCCTGTGCGTTCAGGGTGACGTTGACCAGCCCGTTGACATCCATACCCGATGAAGAACCCAGAGCGGAGTCGAGTTTGAGCGGGTGAACCGCGCTGCTGCCGATGCCGCCACCCAATGCGGTGAGTGTAACCCGGCCTCCCGAAACGATGCCGTTATACCAGGTGGTGCTGTTCTGGTGGCCCACGGTGATGGCGCCTTTGGCCATGACCAGCACACTGCCACCACCGAGCGCGCTGATCTGATCGACCGGGAGGTCGCCGCTGATTTCATTGATGGCAACATCCCCTGTAGCCGTCACGGCACGCAGGCTCGGGCGCTGGGTGTTTTCCACCCATTTGCCGGTATCGTTGTAATTGGCAACGGACAGGTCCACGGACGCGGGCGCGCCGATGTAGCGATAGAATTTGTCGCCCACCTGAACGACGTCCTGGACGGTGGGGATCACCTCCTGCCACATCGCCTTGTTCGAGTAGTTCTGCACCGAAAGATCGAGCTGTATCGCTGTACTGCCAACGTATCGGTACACACTGCCGCCCTTGCCGCCGGAGGAATAGCCGTCGGCAATGCGTACCGTCATGCCGTTGCTCACCGTTTGCGGCCCATCCGGGGACCCGAACTGATAGGCAGGCGTGTTGAGTTCCTTGATTCCGTCGGTGGATTGATAGGTATAAGCGATGTCGACCACATCCGTCTGGAGGGGGCTGGCCAGCGTGCCGAGCCCCGTGCCCGCAATGAGATCGATACGGCTGCCGGTGATATAGGCATCCCCCACGGCAGTGATCGAACCCGTGGTGTGTATCGTGGTGGCGCCGCCCGGGTTGAGTATCGGGCCGTTCAGCACCACATCGCCTACGGAATTGATCGTGATGGCTCCCTCGGTGGAGCCGATGAAGTTGATATGGATCTGATTTGTGGCGTTGATCGAATGGGTATGCAATTCCTGCTGTCCATCGATCTTCTGGTAATCGCTGACATATACGTGGCTGCCATACCAGGTCCAGTAGTCGTTGTGATATGTCCTGACCACTGGGCCACTGGTTACGACGTTCGTGGTATGTTTATACGCATACGGGTCTGTCGCGGAAGTGGCGCCACTAAGGTCGGTCGCCGCACTGACATACTGGTAGAAGTAAGGTCCGCTGCCGGCGTAGTGTGGCGTGCCGTGGACCTCGATGGAATCCCAGTGGATATTTTCAGACTGGAACACGTCAGGGATGGCGCCGAGCCATGATCCCGACGTGATGTGTTTTTTGTAAATCTTGTTCTCCTCGACCACCGTGGTCCAGCCGTAGCGCCAGTCCCCACTCGGCTGATAGGTCGAGTAATTGCCTATTATGGATACGGTGCCGGCATGGGCGGGGTCGCTGGATCCGTTGGTGGTCAGCACGACCCCGCCGGGGCTCCACTGGTAGAGCGAAGTGTAGCTGGGTTGGGTGGTGATGGTGACGTGTTCTCCGATAATAATGTCAAAATAAGGGAATATATTTGTAGTTATAATATCTAGAGAGGTTGTAGCGACAGTAACGTCGCTATCCGAAAGCGTCAGCACTCTTCCGTTGACGGAGGCGATGGTAAAGGTCTTGCCGGATGCCGCGTTCGTGCCCGATCCGGTAACCCTGATGGTCATTCCCGCGCTCAGGCCGGTCCAGTCGGCGCCATCTGAGCGGGTGATGGTCCCGGGATGGCCGGCCGACGAGGCCGTGAAGACGACATCGGTGTTTATACTGGTGACGCTGACTGGATCTTTGTTGGAAGTCGCCGGGCCGCCAGCGGCCTTGTCAACGATCAGGAGCGTGCCCGACCCGCGCTGGGACACATCGAGACGGTTAAGGAACACTTCCTGGCTCGTTTCGTTGTTGATCGTGATGGTCGAGTAGCCACCGAGGACATTGATCAGGCCAGTATTGGTGCTGGTGTTGAGGACATGTCCAAAAAGCTCGATATAACCCCCGCCGGTCTTGAGTTCATCGACCTCGAAGCGTTTTTCGACGGTGTTGTAGAACACCGAGAAGCCCGGATTCTGGGCCGAAGCGGTCTCGAGGTAGAGGCGGCCCGACTGTCCGGCGTTCATCTTGGAGGTGGCTTCGCTCAGGGCATTGTTGTTCAGGGTGAGCGTGTAGTCTGCACGTCCGCTCTGCATGATGCCGTTGACGTTGATAAACTCGGCTTCGATGTGGATGCGGTCGCCAAAGACATTGTAGGGCGATGCCGTGGAGGACACGATGGCCGCAGGATACGCTTCCTGGAGCAGCAGATGATTCAGTCGCACGAGACCGAGTCCCGTGGGATTGGTCGCGGCAAGGGCCTTCGTGGCAGCCGAGATGTTAAAGCCGTCAAACAGGTAGCCTGGCGAAACAGCGGACCAGAGCGAAGGGTACGACGCGGCAACGGTATAGTTTACGTATCTAATTCCTGCGAATGTAATTACAGGTATTTTATATGTAGTCTTAACTACAAGGTCTGTACTGACCAGGATCTTGTTCAGAGCATCGACCAGGGCCGCTTCGCGCGAGTAGAAGCTTGCTTTGGTATCCAATAGCAACGTCTGCGTGTCTGCCGAGATATTCTGCCATAGTGCTTGCGAGAGGCGATCGCCGGCGACCGGATTACTGAGGCGGCTGAGCAATGCGTCAAAATCACTCAGCGAGGTGACCGAGAACAGCAAGTCCGCGCTGGTCCCCATCGCGGCGTTCCACGCAGATGAACCCTCGGTAGCCGCTTTCACGCCCGGCGCAGTGGCGGCACCCGCGCCATAGGTGCCCGAGGTGGCCGGTCCGAGCAGGTTGGCGGGGTCACCGCCAACGGAGAAGGAAGTGACACCGGAGACGTAGACATCCCCGCCGGCGACCACCGTGAGGGTTTGCGAACGCACAGTACCGAGGATGTTGATGCTGCCGCCCGCGGTCTCGAGGTCTACGCTGCCGCGGTCATTGAAGATGCCGTTGCCGCCGTCCTGGGGGGCGAGCACCGTGATGTCCGGCAAGGGCAATGTCGTGCTGGTGCCGTCAACCGTCACGGTGGGAGGATCAACCAGGGTGTTTTTCACTATCACCTTGGGGACGTTCGCGCCGACCGCCGGGTCGGGCAACTGGCTGAAGTCCGCCGGGAGAGTGTTGGCCTGGGGATCGACGCCAGGGTAGTTGATGGCATTGTCGGCGTTCGCCTGCCGTTCGTTTATCGTGACGATGTCTGCGTTGCCCGCGCTCGTCGGGCTCGTGACGAGTTCGCCATTGTAGAACAACCCGGACGCCACATCGGGGATGTTGATGCCTTTCAGCTCGAGGAAGAACGGCGTGTTGTTGATGATGGTGACGGAGGCATCGCTCGGTGCGATGAACTTGCCCGTGCCGGTGAACTGGTCGGCATTGACATCGATCCGGCCCGCTTGGGCCCAGATGGGTTCGACGATCACCGTCAGTACCTCGCGTGTGGGATAGATGGTGTCGTATACCGGCTGGCCATTCTCAAGCACGGGTGTCCCATCCGAATTGAACCTCTGCACCTGCATAGATTGTCCGGAATCGGCGAGTTCTTGCTGGATGCGGCTGATCTCCCCTTCATAGAAGGCTTTCAAGGTCGCATTGTAGCTACCGTACTGGGCGAGGGTGTCCTGGTCCTGGCGCAGTTGCTGGACGAGATTGCTCTCCAGTTGCTTCACGCCATAGCTGAAAGTGATCCCGGGATCGGCAGTGTAGTCGGTGATACGGACTATGGGGTTGCCGTTTTCATCCACCCCTTCCTGAGCCCAATCGTTGAGGGACAGGGATTGTTGCCGGGTGAGACCGGTTTCGATGGTGCCGTTCACTTCCACCTTGCTCTGTGCCTCGCCGAGCAGATGCCCGGAGTATTGTTCCTGGCTATTCCCCCCGAGGGAACTCAGGGCATCCCCGATGGCACTGACCCAACTGACGACCTTGGCCTTGGCAGTGAGCAAGGCAGTGGATTCCTTGGAGGCGTAGAGGCTTGCCTGCCGTGCGGACTGGAGCAGGGTATCCGTCCCGGTGGTGATGATATTGGTAGCGTAGAAGAACGCTTTGGCGTCAACATCGGAGATCGGGATGATCGAACCCGCGAACCCGTCCCAGCGCGATTCTATAGCATAGGGATCGGCGGAGAGCACAAGATCAGCATCCGCGCTGCGTCCGGTAGTGAGGTTCAGGTCACCATAGGCCAGAAGGTGAGTCGGATTCGCCGCGCTTCCCGCCGCGATGGTGATCGTGTTCACGGGCAGTATCCGCACATCGGAGGTCCCCGTGGCCACGGTCGCAGCCCCGTAGGTTTCCGCAGCCACCGTGCCCTTGACGTCGGCTTGGCCCCGCGCCGAGATATCGAGCGCACCGGAGCTGAGCATTTCCGCACCGTCCCCTACCGTTACCGTGGCCGAGTCCTCGAGTGTCTTGAAGGTAAGATTCGCCTGAGCACCGGAAAGCGCGCCTCCAGTATGGAAGGACACGGCGTCTATGCCGTTGATGATATTCAGCGCGCGCAGCTTGAAGATGTGGTCATTGGAAGCAGGTCCGCCGACCTGAAGGAAAGTGTCTGTGCCGACCGTGACATCCGTGTTTAGTGTAAGGAGACTGGTGCTGTATGCGCCGGCCACACTGTACAGCCCGCCGGTATTCCCTTCGATGTTCAGTGCGTCATCGGCAAGGGCTGGTTTTTCCGCATCATTGGTCGCCGCCATGTCGATGCCGCGCGCAATAACATACGCATTGTCGCCGGCGACGGCGTCGACCGTTGCATCAACGGTGTTGTTCGCTACCGCCCCGGAGCCGGAAAGCAGTCCGTAGGAATTCGTGATCACTTGCGTGTTGAAAGTGGCGATATGCGAGGCATTCAGCAGGAACTGGCCGGAACCGCGATCCATCAGATTGATGGCGCGATCCGCCGTTCCTTCGCCGATCGAGGCCGTGGTAACGCTGGTGTTGCTGGTTGTCGGCGCGGCGGCAGCGACTCCCACGACTCCCCCTGCCCCCGCCGTCGTCTGTGCGAAGTTGTTATCCTCGCCCGAAGCGGAAACGCTCAGGAAACCCCCGGTCAGCTTGACGCGGTCGCCCAGCGTCGCCGTCGTAGTAGTATTCGACTCGGCATTTGCTTTGGTCGCGCCCACGGCCACGAGACCGAACGCGGCACTGTTCGAAATGGCCGTCTGATGCGCTGCGCCCGAAGCAAGCACGCTGGTGCCATTCTGGATGTCGAGCGTGGTGTCGTCCAGGATGGAACTGCTCAGCGCATAGTTGCTCGTGGCATTCGTCACCGTGGCATCGATACCGATGAGCAGGCCGCCAGACGATCCATGGGCCGACGCATATGCGCTATCGCCCGATTCAGGAAGGGTGGTTTGTGCCGTGACCGTGAGGTTGTTGGCGGTGATGACCGAGTTCTGACCACCGATATAGGCCGTAGCGGAGGGGAAATCCCCCTGTTGTCCCACGGTGGCGATGGCCTTGGAGACGCCGACCGAGGCGCCGGTTGATACACTGAGGCCGGCGGCCTCGGCATGGGCTTCGGGAATGGACTTCGCAAGCAGGGAGATGTCCTGGGCCGTGACCCCGGTTGCATTGACGTAGGCCTCGACCTCGGGCAGGACGGTCGCCCTGGCCACTGAGCCGGAAACGGCGACTGCGATCAACCCCAAGGAGACGGAGGTAGCCTTGACCCGTGCATCCGCCTTGGAGGTGTCGATCGCGGATACTTCCAGGTTACCGTCCAGCGTAACCGTGCTCGAATCCACGTAGGCCTTGGTCGTGCTGGTGACCGTCGCAATGGCATTGGCCCCGCCGCCTGCGAGTGAGCCGCCGATCGACGCCGAAACTGAAACTGCTGCCGCCTTGGAGCTTCCAGTGACTGTGGCATTCTCGGTTGCGTCCACGGTCAGGCCGCCGCCGGCGGTGTTGATGGTGGCCGAGTCTACATAGGCCTCGACTGTGTTCGTGATGGTGTTCTTGCTCAGCGCTACGCCAATGGCGACCGAACCGCCGTAGTAGCCGACCGACCCGGCGACCGAGGCGGCCAGGCCGGTCGCAGTGATGTTGGAAGTATCCGAGGCATTCAGGGTAATGTCGCCGGCGCGTGTCGTGATCCCGGTTCCTGTGCTGTCGGAAATATAAGAATCCACAGTGATCGCGATCCTGTTTGTTACGCCGACCCCGGCTCCGCTCGCAGCAACACCCACACCACCGCCTGCAAGGGCCACGGCGATCGCATCTATATTCGCAGTGATGGTTGCTTCTTCTGTCGCCTGCAGCGCGATCGAACCCCTTGCATCGACCTGCGAATCGGAGATGAAGGCCAGGACCGTGCTGGGATCGATCGTTTCGCCATCCGCGGCGTAACCGATGGTGTTTTGCGCCGTCGAAGAACCGATCGCTACCCCCACACCCGCCCCGCCGCCAATCCCCAGCGCTGCGGCCACGCTGATGATATTGGCGTCGATCGCGGACGTGTCGGTGGCGGTGAGGTTCACATCTCCCGCGCTCAGGAGGGTGCTGTTCGTCACAAAAGCCTGGGTGTTCCCGTGGATAATGTTCTCGGCATCAGCCCCTGCGCCGCTGACAGCGACACCGGCTCCAGCAGCGCCGGCCACGGCAACGCTGGCGGCGACCGCGGTTGCCTTGATGTTAGCTGTTTCGGACGCAGTCAGCGAGATGCCGCCTACGCTCACCGGTGTCCATAGTGCCGTATCGGTGTAGTCCTGTTGGCTGAGATCCAGCGATCCCGGTGCGCCGGTGTACTGATAGACGGTGCCGGCTGCACCGCCGATCTTCTTCCAGTCCGCCGTGCTGTAGTCCTGGCGCGAAATATCGAGGGTTTGGTCGCTGCCTTGATAGACGTAGGTCGCGCCGGCCTGGCCGCCCACCTGGACCCAACGGGTGTCGTCGGCGTAGTCCTCGGCGTTGATGTCAAAGGTCTGAGTGGGAGCGGAATCATCGATGAAGCGGTAGACCGCTCCCCCGTCAACCTGGATGAATTCACCAAAGCCCACGGTTTGTACGTCTTCAGTGCCCTGCGTCGTGGCCTGATAGTTCGCGACGCCGTAACCATCATCCAGATGTACCGTATTACCCGTGACCAGGGATACCGGATTCGTGGTACCGGCCAGCGTGGTATCGTAGCTGGGGATATCGTATCCCTCGGCAACACGGACCCGGTCTCCTGCCTGAAGATCGGTTGCCGTATCCAGCGTCGAATAGCGGGCATCGGTGGAGACGCCCGCCACATTGCCGATGCTCGGCGCATTGGTGATATAGGCGGAAACATCGTTGGTGATCGAGTTGCGGGCAAGACCCACGCCGATGGACACGGCCACCCCCGTGGACCCGAAACTTGCCGCGATGGAAGCAGCCCCGGCGAATGCGGTGATGGCAGATTGGTCTGATGCACTCAACGCGACGGACGCTGCCTGGACGCCATCGTCACCCACGCCATCTATGTAGGCATTGATCTGGCTGGCTACTTTGTTTTGCGTCGATGCCCCCGCGCCACTGACACCCACGCTCACTCCACCACTTGCGGCGATGGCCACCGATCCCGACAGCACCAGCGAAGTGATCGTCTGCCTTCCCACCGCGGTCTGGGTGAGATCGCCAAAGGCCAGCACGCTCGTGTCCTTCAGGTAGGCCTGCACTTCCGCCGGCGTTGCCTCTGTTGCGCCGGGGGCCCATCCGATGAAATTGCGCGCCACGGCAACACCGATCGAGGCACCGACGCCGGTGCCACCGCCGCCACCGATCGCGGCTGATGCGGCCTTCACGGTGGATGAAATGATGGATTCGTTCGCGGCGCTCAGGTTCACATCGGCGCGGCTTTGAATGACACTATCCTGAGCATAGGCGTTGATCTTGGTGAGGATGACATTTTGCGCAAACGCCCCCGCGCCGCTGAATGCCACGCCCGTCGTCCCGCTAAAGCCGGCAGCGAGAGAAGCCGCCGCCGAGATTGCGTTGATCGTGTGTTGCGAAACGCTAAAGCCACCGTCGGCGTTCAATGCAATCACGTAGCTTTCACCATCGGGATCGACGAGCATCCAGCTCTTGCCCGCAACGAGCGTCGAAAGCTTGAGTTCCCCGGCGACCGTCGTGCCCTGGGTGTCGAATGCGCTGCGCAGCTCTTCGAGGATCGCATTGTCCGAAGTTGCATCGATGGATGCCTCGTCGGCAGTCGTGTCCGGGTCGTCCTGGTCTGCCTGTGCGGCGTCGTCGAAATTGGATGCTGTCAGCAGGTCAGTGGAAGTGAAATCGAAAAGGTGCTTGCCCTGCGAACGCGCCGAAATCGTGATGTCCCCGCTGGTGGTCGTGACGCCCTGGTCGGCGTTCCTGATATAAGCAGCCGTGTCGCCCGAGATTTCATTGAATGCGATGGACAGACCAATGGAGACGGATACGCCCGTGGTGCCGCCGAACGAGCCGGCCAGCGCAGCCGCACCAGCGTTGGCGTCGATGCTGGACGAATCCACTGCCGAGATTAGGACGCTGTCCGCGAAGATCCCGTCCGTCGCAGTATCGGCGCCGTCACCGTCGATGAAGGCCTCGACGTTGGATTTGATTTTGTTCTCGGTGTAAACGCCTGCGCCGCTCACCGCCACGCCAGTGGTCCCGCCGCCGCTTAGAGCCGCGGTAGCGGCTTTGACGGTCGCGGCGATGTTCTCGTTCGCATTTGCTTCTATCGTCAGTGCGCCCCCCGCAGTCACCTGCGAATTGCCGATGTAGGCCCGCACCTGTGACGCAGCCTCGCTGGCGTTCACATGCTTCCACAGCCTGCTGTCGCCATAGTTCTGTACGCTCAGGTCGATCGGCTGATTGCCGCTGGCATTCGGATCGCTGTCCGTAACCGTGCCGCCGAGGTATTCGTAAACATCCCCGTCCAGCGGCCCGCCCACGACCCGGATCGTATCGCCCGTCGCCAGCGTTGCGATTGGCTCATGCGTGGAGTCGTACGTGGCGGTCACCGCTTTGCCGCTCGGGTCCCAGCCGATGAAATTGCGCGCGACAGAGATGCCAATCGCCGCGGCCCCTCCAGTGGTACCGCCGGCGCCGATGCCGAGCGAGTAGGCTGCCACGGTCGCGTCGATCGTGGCATCGCTGTCTGCGCGGATCGTCACGGCGCCACCCGCGTCCACCGTGCTGCCCGAGACGTCCGCATTGGCACTGCCGAGTATCGTGTTCATCGCAACCGCGCCACCGCCGCTCAGCGCAATACCGTTTAGCGAAGACGCGCCGACCGTCGCACTCGCGGCAACGGATTGTGCGGTAATGGTGGCATCCGCAGAGGCCGCCAGTTCGACTTCGCCTTGTGCCGAGACGCCGGACCCGCTGATCACGGCGAGGACGTCGTTGCCGATCTTGTTGAACGCGCCCGAGAAACCGATGGCGAGGGCACCGGAGCTTCCTGCTGTGGAAACACCCACGGCGATTGCGCCCGCGATCGCCTCGGAGTCGATCGAGGAATCGTCCGTCGCCGTCAGCGTCAATTTGCCGGACAAGCCGGCGTCGCCGTTATTCACGGTGATCTGGCTGTTGTTTCCGATACTCGAGTGGATATTCGTCGTGATGCTGTTGAGGGTGCCGACGCCGGCTCCCGCGAGCGCGAGCGCCGTACCGCTAGCGGAACCCGCACCAGAGGCCGATCCTGCGAGGGCCAGCGCATCGATTTTGGCGGTGGAAAGCGAGTCCAGTGTGATCGGGCCGGCGGATGTCACCACCGAATTGTCGATATAGGCGAGCACCGACTGCCCCGCTCCCGCGCCGATGTCATTTTTCGAGATCGATGCGCCGAGCGCTACACCACCCGCTGTGCCGGTGCCCAGGCTCGCTGAGAGTGCAAGTGCGTAGCCGCCGGTATCCGCGCGGATGCTCGAATCGTCACTCGCGTCGAGGCTCACGCCGCCCGCAGTAGAGGTCACACCGTTGCTGCCGTTGCTGTCCTTGATGTAAGCCTCGATTGTGTTGTCGATCTGGTTTCGCGCGCCGCTGCCCGCCCCGGCCAGTGCGCCGCTCGCGCCTGTGCCGGTGCTGCCGGAACCGGCACCGGCCGCGCTGAAGGCCAGCGCGTCTATGCGATAATCCGAAGACGAGTTCGGATCTTTCTTGGACTCCGCAGTGATCGCGATGCTCTTCGCATCGAGTTTGGCGTGGTCGACATAGGCGGACACGGTGTTCTCGATCGTATTAAGCGCGACCGCGACGCCTACGGAACCCGAAGCGGCCGTGCCGCCCGCGGTGGAAATGGCGGCCGCTACGGCGACCGCGCCCGCGTCCGCCCTGATCTCGGAGCTGTCGGTGGCGTGCAGCGTTGCCGCGCCGTCGGTTGCGGTGACGCTACTGTCACCCGTGATCGCGGCCGAGATGGTCTGACTGACCGTGTTCGATGTACCTACACCGGCACCGGCCAGTGCGCCGGTCACACCGGTAGCGCTGGAACTGCCCGCTACCGCGCCGGAACCGCCTGCCGCCAGTGCATAGATGCTGGCCGTGGACAACGCGGTCACGTCGAGTGTTGTTGCCGCAGCGACTGTCGAGTTGTCGATGTAGGACTTCACTGTGCTGCCGCCGTTCTGTCCGATGTCGTTCAACACCACCGAAACACCTACCGCCACCGCTGCTGTGCCGCCGGTGCCGGCGTTCTTCAGGCCGAGCGCCAGCGCGACCGTGCCTGCAACACCGGAGACATCCGTGTCATCGGTGGCCGTCAGCGAGATCGAGCCGTCCGTGCTTTTCACGTGCTTCGCGCCGCCGCTGTCGGTGATGTATGCCGCGATCGTGTCATCGATCTCGTTCACCGCCGCGGAACCTGCGCCCGCGATCGCTCCGGTGCCGCCGGTGCCGCGAGCAAGGGAAGCTGCCACGCCGACGCCGAGCGCAGAGGTATCCGCCTGCGACTCGGCATCAAGCTCGATGTCTCCGTAAGCATCGACGGTCGAACTTTCGATATAGGACTTGATGATGTTCTTGACCTTGTTCTTCGCGATGCCGACGCCGATGGATAGCGCGCCGGTGCTGGTTCCGGGACGCAGCGACCTGGCATATGCCACGGCGATGCCGAAGGCGTCGCTGCGTAACTGCTTGGTGAGATCGCGCGCGGCCAGCGATACCTTGCCGCCAGACCTGGTAGTGACCTTGCTGCCCCCCGCCATGTAGGCGAGGAAAGAGGTAGCGACGATGTTCGATGCATAGGCGCCGGCCGCCGCTCCTGCCAGCGCGGTATTCGATACCGTACCCGCTGATGCTCCTGAAACCGAGCCGCCGACCGCCAGGGCGTGCATTTTGCCGTCCGCGGTCGCGGTCGCCGTGACCTCGTCCGCGGTCACGTCGGCATTGTCGATGTAGGCGCGCACGAAGTTGCCCGCGCCACCGCCGACCTCGTTGATCGCCACCGAGACGCCGATGGAAAGCGAACGGGTGGCCGTTTCATTGTTGGTGTTCTGTCCCCAGGCCAACGAGACTGCGCCCGCCTGCGCAAAGGCCTTCGTGGAATCGGTCGCCGTGATCGAGACCACGCCGGCGCGCGAGACGACGCTGTAGGTATCGTTGCTGTCCTTGATGAAGGCTTCCGTGACATTGTTCACGGTGTTGGTCGAGCCCGCGCCGGCAAGGGCCACGCTATTGACGTTGCCGCTCGCCATCGCGCCGCCGATCGAAAATGCCTCCACAACCGACTTTTCCAATGCCGTCAGCTGGATGTCGCCGCCTGCGTCGATATTGGCGTGATAGATATAGGCACGGGTCACGTCGCTGAGCGTGTTGTGCGCATAGCCGACGGCTGCTCCCACGGCCGTACTCTGCTTTTGCTCGGTCCCGGTCTTGGCGTTCGATGCCTTGGCGCCGGCGACTGAGAAAGCGCCGAAGAAACCGTCATTCACAGAATAGACATCCAGCATCCCGCCAAGCGTGAACGAGCCGCCGTCAGGCAGTGTGGGATTGTCCAGGGAGTTGCCGATATAGGCCTGCGTGTTCCGGGAAACGTCATTCCAGGCAACCGATCCACCGATGCCCACCTTTTCCGAACTGGTCAGCCCGCCGGCCACGGTGATGAGGCGGCTGGTGTCCTTCGCTGCGATCGAAGAATCGCCCGCGATGTTCACGATGGCGCTGCCGCCCACGCTCGAAGTCGTATGATTATCGATCGAGTTGTAGATGCCTACGCCGGTCAAGCCGAAATTACCTGCCGAACCGCCCGACACGCCGAATCCGACACCGAGCACGCCGTTCGAGGACGACATGCCAAGCTGGTCGCCGTAAAGGTAAACATGGTCCCCAACCTGCGCCGAGACGTCGTTTGCGTAGCGATAGTCCAATGCCGTGACGCCGACCCCGCCCTTGGTGTCTTTGCCGCTCAGCGGATTGCTGCCCAGGTTGATCATGTCGTTCTCGCTGGTCGCGCTGATCGCGACGGTCTGACCACCCGTGCGGAAGACCGGAATGGCATCTTGCGAGTCGTCGATCTGGTTGATCTGCGCGCCGTCCTCGATGCGCGCGTTCGCCTCGTGGTTGAGTCGGGTCGTGGCATACGATCCGGCAATGGATGCCTTCTTCTGGCCGCTTGCGGAGGCTTTGGTCCAAGTGTCAAACAGGCTGTTGTTGAGGCCAAGATTGCTGTCAGCATAGTCAGTCAGCGTGCTGATGAAGGTCATGCTGGCGGCCAATGAGAGATTCTTCTCCTCCCAGAGGTCCTTATTCGTGTAGTCCTCGTCGTTAAGGTTGATCTCGGTGTTGTCCAGACCGAGGAACTTGTATGTCTTTCCACCCACCTCGACTGTATCGCCACCACTGAGAATCTGGACGCCCTCGTTGTCGCGGAATTTCGCGTCTTTGTAATCCGACAGTACCCAACGCGTTCTGTCCGCGTAATTCTCATTCGCAAGGTCCGTTAGCGGTCCGATCATGTGGCCGCTTGAATCGAATGAGATGTCATCTTCCGGGCCGATATATTTATAGACCTGTCCGGGCAATCCTCCGTGGGAGTAACCCAGGTTCAACTTGACGCTGTCTCCGTCCCTGAGGGTCTGCATTACCGGCAGGAGATCGCCATTGACGTCGGTCGGGCTGTTACTCAGGTCGTAGGTCGGGTTGCCGTTCAGCCAGGGCGCGATGAGATTGAAGCCCCAGGTGCTGTTGACGTCGATCTTGTTGAGCGTTTTCGCATCGACCGTGAGCGCGCCGCCTGCATTGACCGCGGCGTTGCCGCTGATGATGGAGTTCGCATGGTCGTGGTAGGTGCCCCATGCCACGGAGATTGAAACACCATCCTTCACTTCTCCATTCAGCTTGGTCTTGCCCCCGTTTGCAGTCGCGGCCTTGGGGTCAAATTCCGTGCTGGCGGTGGCGGTGATATCGGGCCGGTTCTCTATCTGGGAAGTGACGCTGATGAAACCGCCGGCCCGGACATCTGCATGGTGAGCGGAATCGTCCAGCACACCGTCGCCGATGCGCGAGGTCACGCTGTTCGTATCCTCGATCACCGCTACGCCGACCGCACCCTGCCAACTCTTGCGCTGAACGTTGGTCGGTGATTGGGGAAGCAGCTTTTCTGCGATTTTCTCCCCGACTTTGCCTACGAGCCCGTCTAGCGCGCTTCCCAAAACGGCATTAAAGATGGGCGCGGTGGCCTTGGCGGCATTCTCCCCTTCATTGTTCGCATCTTGAATAATGCCCCAGACATATTTTGCGAACTTGCCTAATTTGCTCTTTGGTTCAGGCTCATCTGCTGCCCCGACCTCGGCCGTGGCACCCAGGTTTGAACCATCGGTTGTCAGCTTGGAGGTCACCGCGACATTCCTGGCCACTGTAGCCGTGCCGTCCACGCTGGCCAGCGTATCCGCATGTTCGACGCTGACCGCGACGGCGGCACCGAACGCCCCCGCATTGTTCACGTTCGCTTCTGCAGTATTGCTGTCCAGGTTTTTTGTTTCTGCCTGCACATTGAGATCGCGGCCCACATTGAGCACAGCCTGATGTCCGACCGTCGCGGTCACGTTCGAGTCGATCACGCTCACGCCCACGGCGAAGACCGGGACCGTGAGCACCGTGTTCTTGGCTTTGGCTTCCACGTTCAGGGTGTTGTCAGCCTTGGAATGGAGGGTGACGTCGCCAGTTGTCGTGATTGTCGCGTTGTCGATGTTGATGGTGGCTGCGGTCTTGGCGATGCCGATTGCGACGGAGGCATTAAACTTCTTGGGCGTCGCAAATACTTCAACAGTGGATGAGGCTTCCGCAGAAAGACTATCGGCTTCGATTACGGTTGCGGTAGCCGCATCGGTGCCCAGATTGATGTGCGTGGTAGACCGCGAATAAGATACCCCTGCCAATATGGAGAGACTTTCGATAGACTTTAGAAATCCACCGACAACTTCCTTGGCGAAATCAGGCCAGAATATCGACTTCCAGTCATTCGAATTATTCCGGCTGAAATCGGATTTCTTCACGAAACTCGAACTGTCCGCCGTGCCGGTGAACTGCACGGCACCGCCTTCGATCGTGGCCGCACCGACATTAATGTCGGTGTCGAGCAAATCGACGTTGGCAAAGCCAAGCGCGGTGATCTGCGCGCGATCATTCACGGCCTGGATGGAGATGGTTCCCGACTTGGTTCCTGTCCCTGTGATCAGCGTGCGTGCATCGAGCACAGTGCCGCCATCGATGGTGATGTGCTTGCCCTTGATCGTGATGTTGCCGCCATCCCCAATGTTCGAGCTGGTATCGATCGTGTGCCCGATGATGTTCACCGTCCCGGCTTCGAGCGTGATGTTGCGCCCGTTATAGACGAGGTCCTCGGTGACGTTCAGCGTCTGGTCCAGGAATTGCCCGGGCAGCAGCGTCAGGTTGAGTTTGCTGAGTGTGTAGTCGGCCGCAGCGGCAGACCCCACCAGATCCACCCACCATAGGTCGGACTGAACGATGTTCGCATCCCGATGTTCGATGACGATCGTCGCCTTCGCGGGAAGGTCGCCCACCTCGACGCGGACTTGGTGAGACGTATCGGCCGCTGAGCCCGGGGTGGTCAACCCGGCCACGTCGATGCGGTATTCGGCGTCGGCGTTCGTCGGGCCCTTGAGTGTGTCTAGGCCTCCCCCGGTGGCGAGGATCACGGAACCCGCAAAGCCGCTCGCATTTATGATATTCGCGCTCGCACCGCCGGTCAGTTCGGCATGCTCGATACCGCTCAGCGTATCGCTTTCCGTGCCAATGACAAGGGTATCGGTGTTTAAAGTGAAGTCGTCATCGCGCGACTCGACCAGCGTGTCGATACCCGCGCCGCCATCGATCGTGTCGTTGCCCTCCCCGCCGGTGATCCAGTCATTGCCCGAGCTGCCGATGATGATATCGGCGCCGGCGCCGCCGTCGAGGATCGTTTGCGCGATGGCGATCGCCTCGCCCGTGAGCGTAGATTCATTTCCGGCTGTCGCCGAACCGATGATGCCGAGGCTCTGCCCGGCCATGGAACCATTGCGCGCCGCAATCGTGAGGGTGCCCGCGCCGGCGCTCGCATCAGTCACCACGATGGCGCTGCCGCCCGCGTTGAGCTCGGCGGTCAGATTGGCATTGGCCGCGTGGAAAGCATCGAAGATCTCCTGCAGCGTGGTGGCATTGCTCAGATCGACATACACCCGGGTACCGTCTGTGAGCGTTACCAGCAAATCGCTCGCGCCTTCGGAAATCGGTGTGCCGGTCAGCGTGCCGCCGCTGCCGGTGCCGAGCAGACCAAGGTCGGCGGCGGTGCTCGAGGAGACTTCGCTGACTTGCAGATCGCCCGACCCGTTGCCTGAATCGGTCAGGGTGATCGCCATGCCCGTCGCGTCGAGTGTTGCCGTCACGGTCGGCGCAGCCTTGTGTATCGCCGCGAACACTTGATCGAGCGTGGAAGCCGCGCCGATGTCGACCTCGACCATGCTGCCATCCTTGAGCGTGATCTGGAAGTCCGCGCCGCTGGCTACCCTGATTCCGGCGCCATTGTTCAGCATGGAAAGAGGGGTCGTCGCGGTCAGTCCGGTCAGGTTGACGTCGATGCCGGAAGTGGCTCCCAAACCAAGGCCGCCATTGAGTGTGTCGACATTCGTATCGGGGCCCAGACCGGTGAACGCAGACACATCGATGGTATTCGCGCTCGCACCGCCGGTCAGTTCGGCAAACTCGAATCCTGAGAGGGTGTCGACCTCCGTTGCCGCGCCCAAGACACCGCCACTCTCGGTCAGCGTCGTGTTGGTCAGAGCGAAGCTGACGTCACGCGACTCGACCAGCGTGTCGAGGCCAAGGCCTCCGTCGATCGTATCCTCGCCCCCATTGCCGGTGATGCGGTCATTGCCGTCCCCGCCGCTCAAGGTGTCTGCGTTCGCCGTGCCGATGAGCACGTCATCCCCAAGACCGCCATCAAAGATCACCGAACCCGCGAACTGTGAACCGTCAAGCAGATCCGCGCCGTCCGTGCCGAAGATCTCGGCGGTCTGGATGTTCGTCAGTGTATTCAGCAGGGTGCTCCCTTGCGTGGTGACGGTCGCGCTGACACTTCCGCCACCAGTGAAGTTGATATTGGATGCGGCGATGTCCGCCACATTCTGTCCACCTGCCTTGCCGCGGAACGTAACGATCCACGGATCGCCGGCTGCTGACTGCGTCACCGACACGTCTCCCGGATCGATCGCCTCGAGTTGCGTCAGCGCGCTCTGCACATCCAGCGCGCTTGCGTTGTAGGCAATCGCGCCGGTGGTCTGCCCGTCGTAAGTGAGGCTGAATGTGCCATCGGTCACCGTGCCGGTGAGGGCGATGGTGACGACTTCGTTCTGTCCTTCGGCGAGATCGAGTGTCGCGCTCGCAACCGTCCCTGAGAGCAATGCCCGTGAACCGATCTCG
>Ga0210097_1000058_pt1 | contig 51807 bp, 48 predicted proteins | sample Joice_CattailNLA_2_FD_185521 | JGI IMG/M metagenome (GOLD analysis project Ga0210097, IMG submission 185521) | Wetland microbial communities from San Francisco Bay, California, USA, that impact long-term carbon sequestration - Joice_CattailNLA_D2... | ecosystem: Environmental > Aquatic > Marine...
CGGCGCACGCCTGAGGCGCCGACCCTCCGGCGCGCGCCGCCCGTTCGCTGCCATCATGTCGAGCATTGGGCAGCTGCTGCTCGGCGCGCTGCTGATCGCGATCACGGTCGCGATCCACGGCGCGGTGATGGGCTGGCTGACCTGGCAGCTGGGGCGCCGGCGCAGCGCCCTGCCCTCGCTCTGGAACCACTACGCCCTGCTCGCGACGGTGGCGCTCTGGTGCGTGGTCGCCCACCTGATCGAAATTGCCATCTGGGCCGCGACCTACTTCTGGCAGAAGGTCATGCCGGGGTTCGACATAGCGCTCTACTTCAGCGCAGTGACCTACGCGACGATCGGTTACGGCGACGTCGTTCCGCCCGAGAATTGGCGCTTGCTCGCTTCGATGGAGGGTCTGATCGGGATCCTGATGTGCGCGTGGTCGGGCGGCTTCATCTTCGCCATCGTCTCGCGGCTGCATCATGACGCCACCGCGCACCGGCCATCATGACCAAGCGCATCTCCGTCGCCCGGCTTCGTGAACGGCTTGCAGGCAGGGACGAGTTCGCCCTGCTCGACGTGCGCGAGCAGGGCGTCCACTACCAGGGGCACCCATTCTTCGCCGCCTCGCTGCCGCTGTCGCGCCTCGAGCTGATGATCGAGGACCTCGTGCCGCGACGCAGCGCGCCGCTGGTGCTGCTCGACGGCGGCGACGAAGATCTCGCCGAGCGCTCCGCGGCAAAGCTCGCCGCGCTCGGCTACACGAACCTGTCGATCCTGGACAGCGGCTGCAAGGCCTGGCAGGCCGCCGGGGGCGAGCTGTTCAGCGGCGTCAACGTTCCCTCGAAAGCCTTCGGCGAGTTCATCGAGCACCATTACGACACCCCGCGCATCCCGCCCGAGGAGCTCAAGCGCCTGAAGGATGCCGGCCGCAAGCTGGTGATCCTCGATTCGCGGCCCTTCGATGAGTTTCATCGCATGAACATTCCCGGCGGCATCGACGCGCCCGGCGCCGAGCTGCTGTACCGCGTGCACGAGCTCGCGCCGGAGCCGGACACGCTGGTGGTCGTGAACTGCGCAGGGCGCACGCGCAGCATCATCGGCTGCCAGTCGCTGCGCAATGCCGGCATCCCGAACAGCGTGGTTGCGCTCAAGGACGGGACGATGGGCTGGGAGCTCGCGGGCTTCGAATGCGAGCACGGCTCGACGAACGTCGCGCCGCCGCCCTCGGCGCAGGGCCTCGCGGCGGCGCAGGCCGCGGCGGCGAAGGTCGCGGCGCACTTCCGGGTGAAGTTCGCCACGCGCGACACGGTGCAGGTCTGGCAGCAGGACGAGGGACGCACGCTCTACCTGCTCGATGTGCGTACGCGCGAGGAGTTCGAGAAGAAGCGCATTGCCGGATCGCGCCACGCCCCCGGCGGCCAGCTGGTGCAGGCGACCGACGAGTATGTCGGCGTGCGCAACGCGCGCATCGTGCTGATCGATCCGGCGCGCGTGCGCTCGGTGATGACCGCGTCCTGGCTCAATCAGATGGGCTGGGACGACGTGCACGTGCTCGAGCCCGAGGGCGCAGACGGCTTTGCCGGCTGGCCGCTGGAAGACGGCCCGCGCAAGCGGCCGCCGGCGGCGACCGCCCGCGGCAGCCGGACGATCGCGGCGCCTGAGCTTGCGACGCGCATCAACAAAGACGACGTTTGCGTGCTCGACCTCGCCACCAGCCTGCGCTATCGCGCGCGGCACATTCCCGGCGCCTGGTGGGCGGTGCGCGCGCGCCTCGCCGAGGCGAAGGCGAAGATTCCGCCGCCGGCGGGCCTCGTGCTGACCTCGGACGACGGCCTGCTCGCGCAGCTTGCCGCGAGCGAGGCCGCGGCGCTGTGGCCGGACGCCGAGGTCCGGGTGCTCGAAGGCGGCACGGCGGCCTGGCACGCTGCCGGCAAGCCGGTCGAATCAGGCATGACGCGCGCGACGACGACGCTGGACGATGTCTGGTACAAGCCCTACGACCACGAGCAGGCGGGCGATTACGAGAAGCACGCCCGCGCCTACCTGAATTGGGAGGTCGCGCTCGTCGAGCAGATCAAGCGCGACCCGACGATCCGCTTTCGCGCCTACGACTGATCGCGCGGCGCGTCGCCACGGCTAGGTGGAGGCCGGAAAGCACAGCGCCTTCGCGCCGTAGAATAGCCGAATGCTCGTGTTCGACTGGCTCGCGGAGAAGAAAATCGCCGAGGCGCGCGCACGCGGCGAGCTCGACAATCTGCCGGGCGCCGGCCGACCGCTCGCGCTCGACGACGATACGCTGGTGCCGGAGGATCTGCGCCTTGCCTATCGCATCCTCAAGAACGCCGGGTTCGTACCGCCCGAAGTCGAAGCGCGCCGCGAGATCGCAGATCTCGAGCGGCTGCTGCTCGACGGGGACGAGACGCTCGACGCGGCCGCACGGGCACGCGCAGCAAAGAAGCTCGCCTTGCTCAAGTCGCGCATCGAGCCCAGATATGCCGCGCGCGTACTCGGGCGGCTGGCGAGCCGCTGATCGACGCCCGCCTCAGGGCGTCGGCGTCGCCATGTTGCCCTTGTTCGTGATGAGCGACGGCTTGGCGCCCTCGGGCACCCCGGGCACCGTCTTTTCCCATTCGGCATAGCGCGCGCGCATCGCCGCGAGCCGCTCGGGCTCGCGCTTGGCGCGGTTCGCGCGCTCGCGCAGGTCTCGGCCCAGGTCGTAGAGAAACTCGCCGTCCTCGGTAGACAGGTACTTCCACCGTCCGGCGCGCAGCGCGCGCTGGTTGCGGAAGTTCGTGCGCCAGAACAGCTCGCGCTCGAACGTTGCCGCGGGATTGTCGAGTACCGGCATGAGGCTCAGGCCGTCGAGTGGGTACTCGGGATGCGCTGCGACGCCCGCTGCCTCGAGGAAGGTCGGCATCCAGTCCATCGTCATCGCGAGCTGCGCGGTCGTGCCGCCCGCCTTCACCCGCGCCGGCCAGCGCACGATGTAGGGCACGCGGATGCCGCCTTCGAGCAGGTCCATCTTCTTGCCCATCAGCGGCCAGACGTCCGAATACCGTTCGCCGCCGTTGTCGCTGGTGAACACGATGAGCGTGTTTTCCTGCGCGCCGATCGACTTCAGCGCCTCGAGAATGCCGCCGATGCCTTCGTCCATATGATGGATCATGCTCAGGTAGGTCTCGACCGAGCCGCCCGAAACGTGGCCGATGTGCTCGCGCAGCTTCGCCAGGGTGCGCGCCTCGCTTTCGTCCGCGCGCGTCTCCCAGGGCCAGTGCGGCGCGGTGTAGTGCACCGACAGCAGAAAGGGCTTCGCGGCGCCGCACTGGCGACCGATGTAGTCGACCGAGCGCTGGCTGATCAGGTCGGTCAGGTAACCGATGTGCTCGACCTGGCGATCGCCTTCCCACAGGTCGTGCGTGCCGCCCGTATCGCAATGCGTGAAGTAATCGAGCCCGCCGCTCATCGCGCCGAAGAATTCCTCGTAGCCGCTCTTCAGCGGTCCGAAGTGCGGCGCGTAGCCGAGGTGCCATTTGCCGACGAGCGCAGTGGCGTAGCCCGCATCGCGCAGCAGCGAAGGCAGCGTCGCGTGCCCGGGCGGCAGCCCGAGCACCGGGCCGAGTCCGGGATCGGTGCGCGCCGCGCTTGCGATCGGCTCGTCCCAGCCGCCGCGCAGGCGGTACTGATAGCGCCCGGTCGCGAGCGCAAAGCGCGTCGGCGAGCATACCGGCGAGTTCGAGTAGCCGTCGGTGAAGCGCAGGCCCTCGGCAGCCATACGATCGAGCACCGGCGAGCATGAGCCGCGCGCCGCGTGCAGCGAGCGCCCGCCGTAGCAGCCCAGGTCGGCATAGCCGAGGTCGTCGGCGAGGATGAAGATGAAATTGGGCCTTTTGCCTACCTGCGGCATGCGCCTGTACTCCCGATTCGAATCATGATTTCTGACCTCACCACTTCACGCCGACCAGCCACAACGCGATCGCGGGAAAGAGGAACAGCAGCCCGAGCGCGATCAGATCGGCAGCGACGAACGGCATCACACCCCGAAAGATCCGTGACAGCTTCAGGTCGGGCATCATCGTGCGCACGGTGAACACGTTCATGCCGATCGGCGGCGTGATCAGCCCCAGCTCGACGACCACCACCATCACGACGCCGAACCAGATCAGGTCGACATCCATGATGATCAGTGTCGGCAAAAATACCGGCACGATGAGCAGCAGGATGCCGATCGCCTCGAAGATCATGCCCATCGCGATGCAGACGACGCACACCGCAAACACGGTGCCGACCGGCGAGAGCTGCATCGCCTCGACCAGATCGACGAGGGCGCCGGGCAGGCCGGAGAGGTTGATGAAGTTCGCGAAGACCTGCGCACCGAAAATCACGATGAACAGCGCCGCCGTGGTGCGGCAGGCCTCGAGCAGCGAGGCGTAGAGCTGATCGAAGGTCCGCAGCCGGCCGCGCCACCAGGCGAACGCGGCCGCGCCGGTCGCACCGATCCCCGAAGCCTCGGTCGGCGTGAAGATGCCGAAATAGATACCGCCGAGCACGAGCACGAACAGCGCCAGCACCGGCCACACGCTGCGGTAGCGACGGTAGCGCTCCGCCCGCGCCACCGGCTCGCCGGCGGGCCCGGCCGCGGGCCGCATCCAGACCACGCCGAGCACCGCCAGCATGTACAGCGCGACCAGCAGCACCCCCGGCCCGACCCCGGCGATGAACAGCTTGCCGATGTCCTGCTCGGCCACCAGGCCGTAGATCACCAGCGGCACGGAGGGCGGAATCATGATGCCGAGCGTGCCGCCCGCCGCGATCACGCCCGAAGACAGGGCGTCGTCGTAGTCGTAGCGGCGCATGTGCGGCATCGCCACTTTGGTCATGGTCGCCGCAGTGGCGAGCGACGAGCCCGAGACCGCGGAGAACCCGGCGCAGGCGAGCACGGTCGACTGCGCCAGTCCGCCGCGGTATTTGCCGAGCAGCGCGTAGGAGGCCTCGAAAAGATCCTCCGAGATGTTCGCGCGGTGGATGAACACGCCCATCAGAAGGAACAGCGGAATCACCGACAGGCCGTAGTTGGCGCCCGTCTCGACGATCTGCTGCGACATCATCGTCACCGCCGCATGCCAGTCCCAGCCGCGCATGTACGCAAAACCGACCAGCCCGACGAGCAAGGTCGAGAAGCCGAGCGGGAACGCGAGAAAGCACAGCAGCAGCAGGCAGGCGAAGCCGACAAGCGCAATGGTCATCGGCGACGCTCAGTCGGAATGCGTGGACGCAACGCCCGTGGCGCCCAGCCGCCCGCGCGTACGCCTGAGCGCAAGCAGGAGCAGCGCGAGGCCGACCAGCGAGAGGACCGCCGCCGACATCGGCTGCATCCACTGGGGCAGGTCGAGCACGGCCGTGCGCTTGCGGCTCCTCAGAAGGTCGATGGCGTGCTCGTACATCTGCCAGGTGATCAGCAGCGTGCAGCCGACCGAGATCGCGATCGACATCCAGCGCTGCGCCGCCGCCATATGCTGCGCGATCAGACCTTCCATCAGCGTCACCGTGATGTGCTCGTTCTTCGCGGTGATGAACGCGAGCCCGGCGAACACGGTGACGATCATCAGCTGCTCGATGATCTCGGCGGCACCGAAGATCGACTTGTGAAAGCCGTAGCGGCCGATCACGTCGACGAAGGTGAGCAGCATCATGGCCAGCAGCGCCGCGCCGGCGATGAGGCCCAGCATGCGCGAGGCGAAGCCCTCGATTTTCACCAGCATCGTCGATCAGCCGGGGAACGGCGGCCGCGCGCGGCGTTGCGCCGCGCGCGCCGTTCTCCGCGCTACTTGCGCTTCGCGTCCTCTTCGGCAAGCACGCTCTTGTAGTACGCGATCACCGCCTTGCCATCGATGCCCATCGCAGCGACCTTCTTGAGCCATGCATCGGTCATCGGCTGCCCGATCGCCTCGAGCTGGGCGAGCACGGCATCGTCGCCCTTGACGACCTCGAGTCCGCCCTTGAGCAGCTGGTCGCGCGCCTTGTTTTGCACCGCGTCCTGGACCTGGCCGAAATGGCGCGAGATCTTCTCGCCGCTCAGCGCGACGATGGCCTTGCGGTCGGCCGCAGAGATCGCGTTCCACTTCTTTTCGTGGACGAAGAAGGAAAACGTCGGCGTGAAGATCTTGCGCTTGAAGATCGTCCCGGACTTCGTGTAGTCCTTCAGCTTGAACTGCGTCACCGAGGAGTACGGCACGCCGGTGTAGCCGTCGACCACCCCCTTCGAGATGATCTCCAGCATCTGCACCGCGGGCCCGGCAACCACCGCCGAGCCGGTACCCTTGATGATGTTGGCGGTCACGCCCGGCAGCGCCCACATCTTGCGGCTCTTGAGGTCCTCGATAGTGGTGATCGGCTTGTCGGTCATCGACCAGAACTCGGCGCCGTTGGTCGCGTACACGGCGAGCAGCTTGACCGGCCCGTACTCGTTCTTGGCGGCGAAGAACTTCTGGTAGGTGCGCCACAGCGCGATGCTGCCCGATTCAGCGCTCTCGGTGCCGATGAACGGCAGCTGGCCGACCTGGATGCCGGTGACCTTGTTGGAAATGAACTGGTTGAACTGGATCGCTGCGTCCATCACGCCGTTCACCACGCCGTCGTACTGGTCGGGTGGCGCAGCGAGGCTCTTGGGCGGAATGTTGAACTTCACCCGCCCGGCGGTCGCCTTCTCGATCTCCTTGGACCAGTCGCGCAGCATCACGCGGCAGGTGTAGTGCTGCGGCGGGAAAAAGCAGTTGTAGACGATGGTCTGTGCGCTCGCTGCCTGCGGCGCGAGACCCGTTGCGGCCAGCGTCGCGCCGGCCACGATCATGGCGGTTGCCTTGCGTGTCATGTGCCCCTCCTCCAAAAGATCGGCGTTCGAAGCATACGCAGCCCCGGCGCAAACCGGAAGACGTATCATTCGGCATCTCGATAACCGAAAGTTATCAATGCGTCTGGCCCAGATTCACCACTACCTCGCCGTGATCGATAGCGGCAGCTTCCGCGCGGCGGCGCGCGCGCTCGGGCTCAGTCAGCCCGCGCTGACCAAGAGCGTCCGGCAGCTCGAGGAAGAGCTCGGCGCGGTGCTCGTGACGCGCAGCGTGCGCGGCGCGCAGCCGACCGAGTTCGGGCGCGCTTTTCTGTCTCGCGCGCGATCCGTCAGCGCCGACCTGCGCAGGGCGCGTGAAGAAATCGCCCAGCTGCGCGGCGCGCGCGCAGGCAGCCTCGCGATCGGCACCGCGCCCGGACCGGCGCTCGACTTGCTGCCGAGGGCACTGCCCCTGCTCCGCGCGCGCTGGCGCGAGGCGTCGGTGCGCGTCATGGACGTCTCGCCACCGGACGTGCTGCCCGGACTGCGCGAGGGGCTGTTCGACCTTGCGCTCAGCGCGCGACTCGGCCCGCTGCGCGAGGTCGCCTCGGACTGGCTGGTCGAGCCGCTCTATACGATCGAGCCGGTGATCATTGCCCGGCGCGGCCATCCGCTCGCCGCCGCGCGCAGCCTGACCGAGCTGACCGAGGCCGAGTGGGTGCGCACGGGTGCGCCCGGCTACACGCCTGCGCTGCCGCAGGCCTTCGAAGCGGCGGGTCTCGCGCCGCCGCGCTATCGCGTCGACTGCCAGTCGTTCCTCGCGCTGCCCGAGTTCGTCGCGCAGAGCGATCTGCTCGCCGTCGTGCCGTGGCAGATCGCCGCGCGCGAGGCCGCATCCGGCCGGACCATTCGCTTGCGCGTTCGAGAACAGCTGCCGACGCGCGAAATCTGCCTGTTCAGGCGCGCCCAGGTGCCGCTCACGCCGATCGCACGCGAGTGCGCCGATGTGCTTCGCGAAGTCGTGCGCAGGGCTGCGCAAAGGCAACGCCAAGCGCAGCGCGTTACTTCCGCGCTCGAATGATCTCCAGCAATCCCCGCAGCGCAAGCGCGTAGCCGTAGATGCCGAAGCCGGTCACGACGCTGCGGCACACCCGGCCGACGTCCGAGATGCGCCCGCGCATCGCCGGATTCGACAGGTGCACCTCGACCACCGGAAAGCCGACCTGGGTGATCGCGGCGCACAGCGCCGGATAGTCCGTGGTGTAGCCGGCCGGATTGATCAGGGCGCCGTCGAACCTGCGCTCGAAGGCATCGTAGAAGCGGTTGATGACTTCGCCCTCGATGTTCGAGTGGAAGATCTCGACCTCGCAGGCGAGCTCGCCCGCGTAGCGGCGAATGTGCTCGTCGTACTGGGCCATCGTGAGCGGGCCGAAGACCTCGATCTGCGATTTGCCGCGCATGTTCATGCCGGCGCCGTGGACAACCAGAATCTTGGGCATCGTTGCCTCCTGAGCCGGACCTTATGCGGGCAGCACCGCTTCCGCCAGGCCGAAAAACGTCGCCGCATTGCCGCCGAGGATCGCCTGCTTCGCGCGCGGCGAAAGGCCGCCGTGGGCGCGCACCAGCGCGCCGACGTGCTGCTCGCCGAGCGGAAACGGCGCGTCCGAGCCGAGCATCACGCGTTCCGCGCCCATGACCTCGACCAGCAGCGACAGCGCGCCCGGGTCGAACACCGCCGAATCGACGCTGAAGCGATCGACGTACGACGACGGCGGCTGCGGGCAGTCCTGGCGCACGATATCGCGCTCCCGCCAGGCATTGTCGACGCGGCCCAGGAGCCAGGCGAAACTGCCGCCGCCGTGCGCGAAGCACAGCTTGAGCGAACGCGGCAGGCGCTCGAACGCCCCGGACAGGATGAGCGACAGGATGCCGAGCTGCGTCTCGGCCGGCATCGACACCAGCCAGGGCAGCATCCATTTCTTCATGCGCTCGGCAGCCATCATGTCCCAGGGATGGACCAGTACCGGGATGCTCTCGCGCCCGCAGTGCGCGAGGAAGGCGACCAGCGCTTCGTCGTCGAGGTTCCTATCGCCCATGTGGTTGCCGATCTGCACGCCGAGATGACCGGCGGCCCTCGCGCGGCTCGCTTCGCGACAGGCGGCGTCGCTGTCCTGCAGCGGCACCTGCGCAAGGGGCTTCAGGCGCTGCGGCGCGTGCGCAGCGAATTCGAGCGCGCGGTCGTTCATCCGCTGGCACCAGGCAAGCGCCGCCGCTGCCGGGTAGGCGTAGCCGAACATCACCGGCGTCGCGCAGAAGATCTGCACATCGATGCCGTCGCGGTCCATGGCTTCCAGCCGGCGCGCCGGCTCCCACAGCAGCGCGCGCACCGGGCGGAACGGCTTGTCGCCGGTCATGATCTGGCCGCTGCCGTCGGCATCGACCCTCAGCCAGGGCGCACGCTGCGAATCGAGCTTCGCCGCCTCCTCGCGCGTGACGCGCGGGAAAAAATGGGTGTGCATGTCGATGACGGTCATTTGGCGTTCCTCATGGCATGCCAGGCCGCGGCAGCGCGGCCGGGATGAACCGTGCCGCATTGGGCGCAGCGCCTGGCCTCCTCCGGCCTGTCGTAGAACTGCGCGTAGGCCTTCGGCAGATCGTCGACGATGCTCGCGAGCTGGACCTCGACGCGGTGCACCAGGCTACCGCAGTTCGCGCAGTACCACTCGAAGCCGTCGACGAGGCCTGCCGGGCGCTGGCGCTCGATCACCAGGCAGCGGCTGCCCGGTTCGGGACGCTGCGGCGAATGGCGCACCCGTGGCGGCAACAGGTAGATGTCGCCCTCGTTCAGGTCGACGCGCTCGAAGCGGCCGCCGTCCCAGATCTCGAGAAAGGCGTTGCCCTTGAACTGCCAGAAGAACTCTTCCAGCGGATCGTCGTGGAAATCGCTGCGCGCGTTCGGCCCGCCGACCACGGTGACGATGAAATCGGCATCCTGCCAGACCTGCTGGTTGCCGACCGGCGGCTTCAACAGATGCGCGTGCTCGTCGATCCAGCGCTGGAAGTTGAACGGCTTGCTGTAGCGGTCGTAGCGCATGCGCGCGCCCTCAGACGGTCGCGCCATTGCGCAGCCGGGCGCGCAGTTCGCGCGTCGCCGCCGCGTCCAGCGCTCCGCTCGCCGCGTCGACCACCACGGCGTGCTGCTCGCGCGCGAAGGCCGCGGTGATCTTGCCGTTCCAGACGTCGGCGGCGACGCGCGCCGGCTCGCGCTCGAACGGATCGCCGAAGCCGCCGGCGCCGGGCTGGACATGGACGATGACATCGTCGCAGGCGAGCCAGCGCGTCACTTTCGACGGCAAGGCCGACTCTGCGTCGCTGCTGACGAGCGTATTGACTGCCGGGCGGCCGGGCGCGCCGCCCGCGAGGCCGTAGGGCGCGAACTTCATGCGGTCGGCGCGCAGCTGCATGAACGCCTCGTCGGCGAGCACGCGGTAGCTGCGCCGCAGCGCGAGCCCGCCGCGCCATTTGCCGGCGCCGCAGCTGTCGGGCACGAACTCGTAAGCCTCGACGCGCACCGGGTGCTGCGCCTCGAGCGTCTCGACCGGGGTGTTGGACAGGTTCTGCGAGGCGTTGGTGACTGCCTCGATGCCGTCGGCATCGGGACGCCCGCCCCAGGCGCCGCAGATCATGTCGACGATGATGAACGGCGAGCCGTCGCGGCGCCGGCCCGACAGGCAGACCACGGTGTTGCCGCCCTCGCCGGCGGCGGGAATGCGATCCGGCACGATCTGCGCGAGGCAACCGAGCATGGCGTCGAACACGCGGTAGCCGGTCAGCGCGCGCGCCGCGACCGCGCCCGGCATGCGCGGGTTGAGCACCGAGCCCTCCGGGGCGTGCACCTCGATGCAGCGGAACACGCCCGCGTTGTTGGGAATGTCGCCCTTCAGCGCGCAGCGCACCGACAGGTAGGTGCAGGACTTGGTGTACGACAGCGTCGAGTTGATCGCCGCGCGCACCTGCGGCGCCGAGCCGCTGTAGTCGACGCTCACCCGGTCATCGTGCACCGTCACCGTCGCCTTGATCGGAATCGGCTCGGGCGCAAGGCCGTCGTCGTCGATCGCGTCGCTGAACGTGAAGCTGCCCTTCGGCCAGCGCCGGATCTCCTCGCGCGTCAGGCGCTCGGCGTAATCGAGCAGCTCCGTCAGATAGGCGCGTGCCGTCTCGACGCCGTAGCGCTCGAACAGCCTGCCGAGCTCGCGTACCCCGACCTGCGCCGCGGCGTACTGCGCGCGCAGGTCGCCGAGCACCCGCTCGGGCAGGCGCACATTGATCGCGACCAGGCGCTCGAGCGTGGCGTTCATGCGCCCCGCCTCGTAGAGCTTCACCGGCGGGATGCGCAGCCCTTCCTGGTAGATCTCGGTGGAGTCGCTCGCGTTCGAGCCGGGCACGCGCCCGCCGACATCGGTGTGATGGCAGATGACCACGCACCAGCCTTCGAGGGCGCCGCCGTGAAAGAACGGCACGAACATGAAGATGTCGGGCAGGTGCATGCCGCCTTCGTAGGGATCGTTCAGGATCAGCGCATCGCCCGGCTGCAGGTCCGTGCCGAAGCGGCTGCGCACCGCCGCCATCGCCTCGGGGATCGCGCCCAGGTGCAGGGCGATGGTCTTGGCCTGCGCCACCATCTGCCCGTGCCGGTCGCAGATCGCCGCCGAGTAGTCCATGACGTCCTTGACGATCTCGGAGCGCGCGGTGCGCAGCACCGTGTAGGCGACCTCGTCGACGATCGCGTCCATGGCGTTCTTGATGACCGCAAAGGTAATCGGATCGAAGTTCATGACAGCGCCTCCCGGTCAGACGTCCAGCTCGAGCAAGAGATTGCCGGCCGCATCGGCGCGCACCCGCGCCGCCGGCGGCACGACGACCGTCGTGTCGTACGACTCGATGATCAGCGGCCCGGCGCGCTCGGTCGCGTCGAGGTCGGCGCGCGCGAGCACCGGGGTCGCGACCGCCGGCGCACCGCGCGCGAAGCTCGCCAGGCGCTCGCCCCGCGTGCCGACGAGCGCGGCGCGATCGACGCGCAGGCCGTCGAACGTCAGCCGGTCGTCGCGGTGGCCGCGCGCCGCCAGGCGCAGGTTTACCAGCTCGACCGGCTCGTCGGCGGCATAGCCGAACGTTTCCCGATAGGTCTGCAGGAACGCGGTGCGCAGCGCCTCGAGCGCGGCGCGGTCGATCGCCGCATCGCCGATGGCGATGCTGAGCTCCGAGGACTGGCCGACGAAGCGCAGGTCGGCCTTGAGCACCATCGACACGGCCGACGCGTCGTAGCCTTCCGCCGCGAGCGCCTCGCCGCCCTGCTGTCGCAGGACGCCGGCCACCGCCTCGAGCCGCGCCGGCTCGGCGTCGTCCAGCCGGCAGGTCACCGCGCGCAGGAAATCGTGCTCGGCATCCGCGGCCAGCATGCCGCCGGCGCTGAACACCCCCGCCATCACTGGAACGATCACGCGGCGCGCGCCGAGCAGGCGCGCGACGTCCACCGCGTGCGTCGGCCCCGAGCCGCCGAAGGCGACCAGCGTCATGTCGCGCGGATCGCGGCCGCGCTCCACGGTCACCGCGCGGATCGCGCGCGCCATGTTGACGTTGGCGATCTGGCGGATGCCGTGCGCGGCATCGAGCGTCGACAGGCCGAGCGGCCGGGCGACGTGCTGCGCCACCGCCGCCTGCGCGGCGGCGGGGTCGATTGGCAAGCTGCCGCCCGCGAGCGCAACCGGGTTCAGATAGCCGAGCACCATGTTCGCGTCGGTCACCGTCGGCCGATCGTTGCCGAGCCGGTAGCAGGCCGGTCCCGGGTCGGCGCCGGCCGACTCGGGACCGACGCCGAGCAGGCCGCCCGCGTCGACCGTTGCGATCGAGCCGCCGCCGGCGCCCACCTCGGCGATGTCGATCGCCGGCACCTTGAGCACGTAGCCCCCGCCTTTCAGGAAGCGGCTCGGCACGCTGATGCCGTCGCGAAACTCGTACTCGTTGGTGAGCGCGGGCACGCCGGCCTCGATGATCGACGCCTTCGCGGTGGTGCCGCCCATGTCGAATACGATCAGATCCTGCGCCTGCGTGCCCTCACCGAGGCGCGCCGCGCCGGTGACGCCGCCCGCCGGGCCCGAAGCGACGGCGAACACCGGACGCTCGCTCGCCGCGGCAATGCCGATCATGCCGCCGTTCGAGGCCATGACGTGGATCGGCGCGCGAATGCCGATCGTCGCCAGGTCCCGCCGCAGGCGCGCCAGGTAGCTGCGCATCACCGGAAGAATGTAGGCGTTCACCACGGTCGTGCTGGTGCGCTCGTACTCCTTCATCTCGGGCAGCACGTCGCAGGACGCGGTCACCAGAAGGCCCGGAAACTCGGCTTCCAGGATGCGCCGGGCCTCGATTTCGTGCGCCGGGTTCGCGTAGCTGTTGATGAAGCTGATGGCGACCGCCTCGACGCCTTCGGCTTCGAGCCGGCGCGCGGCCGCGCGCACCTCGTCGGCGTCGAGCGGCCGCACCACGGCGCCGTCGGCCGCGATGCGCTCGTTCACCTCCAGCCGGTAGCGGCGCGGTGCGAGCGGCTCGGGCTTGCGCCAGGCGAGGTCGAACATCGTCGGCGTGCGGATGCGCCCGATCTCGAGCACGTCGCGAAAGCCGCGCGTCGCGAGCACGCCGGTGCGCGCACCGGTCTTCTGCAGGATCGCGTTGGACGCGACCGTGGTGCCGTGCACCAGCTCGCCGATCGCATCGGCGTCGAGACCGGACTGCGCCAGGACGGCGCGTATGCCGGCGACCACCGCCTGCCCGGGCTCGCGCGGCGTGGTCGAGGTCTTGTTGACGAACAGCCGCCCGTCCGGATGCAGCAGGATGATGTCCGTGAACGTGCCGCCGATGTCGCAGCCGACGCGCGCGGCGCGCGCGGTCTGCGGATTCTGCGAAGCGTTGGTGGCGGCCATGAGCGGGCCGCCAAGTTAGCCCAAGAATCGCCCGCGCGGCAAATCGCGCGTCCGGCGCGCAGCCTCAGGCGGCGTTCGCCAGCACCATGATCCCGGAAGCGGTGTTCGAGATCGGGATGTGGTAGTTGCGGTGCACTTCGCTCACCTTGCCGCCGAGCGCGGCGCGCGCGATCAGCCAGTTGATCACCTCCACGCCCTGCGTGCCGGCCTGCTCGACCAGATCGTCGATCGAGTAGCGCGTCAGCGCCTCGGGATCGCCGACCAGCTTTTCCATGCACATGGCATCGAACGCTTTGTTGATGAACCCCGCGCGCGGGCCGTCGAGCTGGTGCGACAAACCGCCGGTACCGAGCACGACGACCTTCAGGTCCGCGGGAAAGGACTCGATCGCGCGGCCCAGGGCGCGGCCGAACTTGTAGCAGCGCGTCGGTGTGGGCAGCGGATGCTGCACCGTGTTCACCGCCACCGGCACGGTCGCCACCGGGCAGGCCTCGAGCGCGGGCCACATCAGCTTGAGCGGCAGCGTGAACGCATGGTCGACGACCATCTCCTGGCAGGTGGTGAGGTCGAATTCGTCGGCCACCAGCGATTCGATCATGTGCCAGGACAGGTCGGTGTTGCCGCGGTACGGCGGCAGCGTCGGCAGGCCCCAGCCCTCGTCGGCGTTGCGGTACTCGGGCGCCGCGCCGACGGCGAAGGTCGGCAGCTTGTCGAGGAAGAACTGAAGGCCGTGGTCGTTGTAGACCACCACCGCGACGTCCGGCCTGACTTTCTCCAGCCAGGCATGCACGCCGTCCCAGCCCTGGAAGAACGGCTTCCAGTAGGGGTCGTCCTGCAGCCCCTTGGCGATCGCGTTGCCGATCGCCGGGACGTGCGAGGTCGTCACTGCGCCGACGATTCTTGCCATGATGGTTCTCCTACTTCGCTGCGTCGAGCAGCTTCTGCTTGAACGCCTCGACGCTCAATCCCGTCTGCGCCGCGCCGAGGTCCTGGACGCCGAGGCCGAAGATGCCGGCGAACTTGGCGAGGTAGTAGACGTTGCCGCCGGCGGCGATCAGGCCGAGCACGTCGCGATCCTTGATCGCGGTGCGCTGCGCCTCGTTCAGGCCGTATTTCCGGCAATACGCGTCCTCGTCGGCGACGAACGCAGCGCGGTTCTCGGCCGCGTTGAACGAATAGCACATCTTGTTGAGCGCATAGCCCTTCTGCGCCTGCACGCCGTCGAAGATCGTCGTGCCGCTGATATCCCTGTGCGCGTAGCGCGGGCGCGAACCCATGGCCGGTTCCTCCAAACCCAATCCAGCCGGAAACGCTACCTCCCGGGCGCCCTGCCAGACTTGATCCAGCGCAAGCCGCCCGCCGCGCCGGCTATCGCAGCGCCACCCACAGGGCGCCGTCCCGCACGAGGCAGGCCAGCGGCGTGATCGGGGTGCGATTCTTCGAGATGTCGCCGATGAATTCCCAGCCTGGCGAGGTGCCATCGGTCTGCAAGGTCGGCGTCCACGTGCGCACCGCGCCGGTCTGAACATCGAAACAGGTCTCGTGCCAGCGGCACACGAGCCCGAGATCGTCGGTCAGCTTGCTGTCGCGCGGCACGACGCGCCCCTGCCCGGGAGAGGTGATCACTCCGGTCTCTTCCTGCGGCCTTTTCTCGAAGAACGGCAGGTTCAGATGCGGGCAGGCGTTGTTGCAGGCGAAATAGCGCTCGCCCCGGCGGATGACGACGAGATCGAAGCCTTCGAACTCGAACACGCGGCGCTTGCCGTCAGCGATCTCGTCCGGTGCGCAGAGTCTGGTCCACTGCCGCCCGGCGAAGTGCAGCGTATCGCGGCTGTCCTTGGCCTTCAGCCGGGCTTCGCCCTCTGGCGTAAGGCGGGAGATCTCGTGCAGCGACATCCGCTCGTCGGTGCCGCGCAGCCGCACGCGGATGAAGTCCGCGACCTCGACGTCGTTCGCCACCTGCTGGTAAAGCGCCTCGGAGATCAGCAGGCGGGTGCCGGCCTCCTTGTTCGCGCTCTCGATCCGGCTGGCGACGTTCACCGTCTCGCCGATCGCCGTGAGCTTCGACTCGCGGCCGCCGCTGATCGTGCCGATCACCGCCTCGCCGTAGTGCACGCCGATGCCGATCTCGAAGGCCTCGTCGTACATCGACTTCATGTAGGACCGCATGCGATCGGCCGCCGCCAGCATGTCGGTCGCCGCCTTGATCGCCCGCAATGGGACGTCCTGCAGGTCGTCGACGCCGAAGGTCGCCATGATCGCATCGCCGATGAACTTTTCGACGTGGCCGCCGTTGCGCTCGATCACGTCCGCCATGTTGAAGAAGTAGCGGTTCAGCACGAACATCAGGTCGTAGGGCGAAAGGCGCTGCGACAGGGTGGTGAAGTCGCGGATGTCGCAGAACAGCACCGCGATCGTCCGGGTCTCGCCGATTCGCCCGAGGCTCGGCCTGGCGAGCTGGCTGGTGATCGCGAGGTCGGTGTCGTCCAGCACCAGGCGGCGCAGCTTCAGATCGCCCGACACCTTCGTCTGGCAGGCGAGGCGCAGCTCGGGCCCGAAGTGCAGCGGACCGGCGATCGCCCGCTCGGCCTCGGTCCGCTCGCTGCAGTGCTCGAGCCCTTCGAGGATCCAGACGCGGCAAGTCGAGCAGCGCGCCAGGCCGCCGCAGGCATGAGCATGCGGTATGCCGGCGCGCAGCGACGCCGCGAGGATGCTCTCCCCGGCTTCTATGGAGAACTGCTTAGTATCGGGCAGGCAGGTGATCTTGGGCATCGGTCGAAGTTCCCGTCAGCCGGTTTATACACCGGCCGCGTGCGCCGTCGCGGCCTTCGGCGGTTGTCCACGCTGTACACTGCCTAGTCAGCGAGCGCGGAGGGCGTGACGGCATGAGCGGCACCGTGCAGAGGACGCGGCTGGCGGCAATCCTGGCGGCGGACGCGGTGGGCTACTCGCGCCTGATGGCGGCAGACGAGAACGCGACGGTAGCCGCGCTCGATTCCGCGCGCGCGGTATTCCGGTCTCACATCGATTCGAACCAGGGCCGCATCATCGACATGGCGGGCGACTCGGTGCTCGCGGTGTTCGAGACGGCGGCGGGGGCTGCCACCGCGGCGCTCGCCGTCCAACACGCGCTCGCCGACGCTGCGCAGTCCGTGCCGGAGGACCGCCGCATGCGCTTTCGCATCGGCGTGCATCTGGGAGACGTGATCGAAAAAGCCGACGGCACGGTCTACGGCGACGGCGTCAACATCGCGGCGCGGCTGGAAGGCATCGCCGAGCCAGGCGGAATCTGCGTCTCCGAATCGATCCGCACGGCGGTTCGAGGCAAGGTCGACGCAGCCTTCGAGGACCTTGGCGAACAGGCGGTGAAGAACATCGCCGATCCGGTGCGCGCGTACCGCGTAGCGCCCGCGTCGGGGGCGCCGGCCACGCAGAAGCGCTCGGTCGCGGACATCGACTTGTCGCTGCCGGACAAGCCTTCGATCGCGGTGCTGGCATTCGCCAACATTTCCGGCGACCCCGAGCAGGAGTACTTCACCGACGGCGTAACCGAGGACATCATCACCGAGCTGTCGCGCTTTCACGGCCTTTTTGTCATCGCGCGCAACAGCTCGTTCACCTACAAAGGCAGGTCGGTCGACGTACGCACGGTGGCGAAAGAGCTGGGCGTGCGGTACGTACTCGAAGGCAGCATCCGGAAGGCCGCGAATCGCATCCGCGTGACCGCGCAGCTGATCGATTCGCTGACAGGCCGCCACATCTGGGCCGACAAGTACGATCGCGTCCTGGAGGACGTCTTCGAGGTGCAGGAAGAGGTCACGCGCGCGATCGTCACGGCAATCGGACCGCAGATTCATGCGACGGAGCTCGAAAGGGCGCGGCGCCGACGCCCTGAAAACCTGAGCGCTTACGAGATCGCGGTTCGAGCATGGGCGACGACCTTCGAAGCAACTGTGACGTCGGACGAGAAAATCCGACAAGAGGCCGTCAAGCATGCGCGGGAGGCGCTTGCAATCGATCCTCGAAGCGCCCTCGCACTGGCCGCGATCGCGCAGGCGCATATCCAATCGCTGACAATGTATGCGGACGTTGATCGGGCGGCCGTGTTTGCGGAGGCCATGGAAGCAATGACGAGGGCCGTCGAGGCGGATCCCTCGTTCGAAATCGTTCATATGATTCGAGCATGGCTGCTGCTGGCGGCACCCGACGGGCCGCGCTCGGACGAGGCGCTGCGCAGCGCGCGACGGGCGTACGAGCTGAATCCGAACGAGGTGACCTGCGTCCAATGCCTGGGCTACAACGAGGGGGTGCAGGGGCGGTGGCGCATGTGCATCGACCTGCTCCAGACGGCGCTGCGCATGAGTCCACGGGACCCGGTGATCGGCTTCACCTACATGGGATTGGCGCTCGCGAGCCTGTGCACCGGCGAGTATTCGGACGGCGTCGAATTCGCGCGACAGGGACTAACCGCAGCGCCCGAATTCGCCATCCTCCACGGCTATCTTGCGATGAATTACGTCGGCCTGGGCGATCTGGAGCGGGCAAGAGCCGCGGCCGATGAGGCGCGGCGGCTTGCGCCGCGCTGGTTCGACGGGGCGTCGCAATTCGGCTGGCGTGCGCTTCGGCGTCCCGAAGACAACAATCGCCGCAAGACCTTTCTTCGCGTCGCCGCCGGCCTCGAGGATCCGGCTGCGGCGGACGCGCTGAGATAGACCTTTCAGATCGAAGGACGCAACAGATGGCAGAAATCCTCGGCCTCGGCCTGTCGCACTACCCGCCGCTCTGCCTGCCGGACGCGGAGATGGCGAGCCTGCTCGGCTGGACGCTGCAGGACACGTCGATCCCGGAAAAGGAAAGGGACCCGAAGAACTGGCCGGCGGCGATGCAGGCCGAATGGGCGGACGACAAAGGCGCCAGGGCCGCCGCCGCGCACCGCAAGCAGCTCGTCGCAGGGTTCGAGCGGGTGCGCGCCGCGCTCGACGCCTTCAAGCCCGACGTCGTCGTCATCTGGGGCGACGACCAGTACGAGAACTTCAAGGAGGACCTGATCCCGCCTTTCGCGATCCTCGCCTACGACGACCTCGACCTCTATCCCTGGGCGCAGGCCCAGACCTCGTCGATGATGAAGGGAAAGCAGAATGCCTGGGGCGAGGACGAATCAAAACACTACCGCCTGCGCGGCAGGCCCGACATCGCCAAGCACCTCGTCGCGGGGCTGCTCGAGCACGACATCGACGTCGCCTACGCCTACAAGCCGCTGCACCACGGCAGCGTCGCGCACGCCTTCACCAACGCGATCCTCTACCTGGACTATCACCGCAAGGGCTACGAGCACCCGACGATCTGCTTTCCGCTCAACTGCTACGGGCGGCGCGTGATATCAGCGAAAGGTTTCGTGACACGGATGGATGCGGAACTCGAGCTCGACCCGCCTTCGCCCTCGCCGAAGCGCTTCATGCAGGTCGGCGCGGCGACCGCGCGCGTGCTGAAGGCGAGCCCCTGGCGCGTGGCGCTCGTCGCCTCGTCGAGCTGGTCGCACGCTTTCCTCTGTGACTCGACCTTCCGGCTGCGTCCCGACACACCGGCCGACCGCAAGTTGTACGAAGCGATGCGTGCGGCGGATTACGCCGCCTGGCGCGCCACCTCGCTCAAGTCGGTCGAGGACGCCGGTCAGCAGGAGGTGCTCAATTGGTTCGCACTCGCCGGCGCCATGGAGCAACTCGGTGCGCGTCTCGAATGGAGCACCTTCGTCGAGACGCACATCTTCAACTCGAACAAGGTGTTCGCCGTCTACGCGGCGGCGTGATTGAACGGATCAGCGCTCGAGAATCGAGACGAACCGCCGGGGCGTCACGATTCGGGTGACTGCGATTCGCTCTACCGACAGGAGCGCCCTGTCGCCTGTCACCAGGTACTCCGTGTCTACCGCGATCGCCATCGCAAGCAGGTAATCATCGGCTGGATCGCGTGCGCCGCCCGCGCGCGGCAGGCGCTTGAGCACAATCTCCGCGCTGCGCAACGCATTGACAAGGCGGCCGAGTGCAGCGCGCGGCACCAGGGGCCTCAGTTTCGCGTAACGCGCGGCGCGCTTGACTTCGGCGATCTGATCTTCGCTGGTGACGAGCTCGAACCGTTGCTCGCCCCAGGCAGCGACGATCCGTGCCGGTGGCCCGGCATCGGAAAGCATCGCGCTGAGGAAAAGGTTCGTGTCGAGAACGACACGCACCGGTCAGCGTCGTTGGCGCGCGTAATCCACCGCGTCCGCGACAAGCTTTTCGAGCCGCGCTCGAGACAGTCCGCGCGTGCGCGCGCGGACCTCCTTCAGCGCGTCGGCGAGGCTCGCATGCGCGCGGGCACGCCTCGCGGGGGTCGCACGCCCAGCGCCGGACTGCGCGTTTTCCAGCCGCGCCTGCACCGCTTCCTGGACGAACTTCGACAGGTCGCCCTTGCGCCCGCCGCTACGACCCAGGTAAGCGCGCAGCGCCTCGTCCGTCTCGCGCGATACGGTCAACGACCAGCGCACCGTGTCATCCATCGCTTCCCCCTGATTGGGTACATAAACACATATGCGCAGATTAGCGCAGAATCGTGGCGGGGGCGAGACCGCAAAACCTACGCCGCGGCGCGCGCGTGCGTCTTCGGCAGCCCCTCGACACCGTCCCAGGCCCGCGCCGGAACGTGGGCGTGGCCGTCGAACAGCAGCCGCGCGGTGCGCAGGAGCGCCGAGCGGGTGATCTTCGGCGGCATCGCGTCGCCTTCGGTCTCGATCCTCACGGTGAATTCGCCTGTGGGATGTTCGATCGGCAGCGTCTTCGCCCTGCCCTGCGGTACCACGGCGATGCCCTGGGCGACTCCGCCCGGCAGCACGCAGGCAGTGGCCACCGTCACCGCGCCGAGCACGCCGATCGACGAGTGGCAGTCGTGCGGGATGAAGGTCCGCGTGCACAGCGCGCCGCCGGCGCGCGGCGGCGCGATGAGCGACATCTTCGGCACGTTCTTCTTGGTCACGTCACCGAGGTTCATCAGCAGTCCCGCCTTGAGGCGAATCGCCTCGACCCGCGCCTTGAGCTCGGTATCGGCGTCGAGTTCCTTCTTCGTCTCGTAGCCGGTACGGCCGAGCGCGGCGGCCGGCATGACGACCACCGGCATGCCGTTGTCGATCAGCGTGCAGGGCACGCCGTCGATGACGTCGATCGCGTTGCCGGTCGGCAGCAGCGCGCCGCAGGTCGAGCCGGCGACGTCGAGAAAGTCGATCAGCACCGGCGCATGCCTGCCCGGCACGCCGTCGATGCGCGCCTCGCCCTCGTAGGCGACGCGCCTGCCCGGCGTCTGCACCGTCGCCAGCGCGAGGCTCTGGCTGTTCACCATGTGGATGCGCACCCGCGTCTCGCCGTCGGCCGCCTTGACCAGGCCGCGCTCGATGGCGAACGGCCCGACGCCGGCGAGAATGTTGCCGCAGTTCTGGTTGTAGTCGGCGCGCGGCTCGTTCACCACCACCTGCACGAACAGGTAGTCGACGTCCGCGTCCGGGCGCGTAGACGGACCTACGATGGCCACCTTGCTGGTGAGCGGGTTGGCACCGCCGATGCCGTCGATCTGGCGGTCGTCGGGCGAGCCCATGACCGCGAGCAGGATGCGCTCTAGGATCGCGCGGTCCGCGGGCACGTCGGATGCGGCGAAGTACGCGCCCTTCGAGGTGCCGCCGCGCATGATCGAGCAGGGGATCCGCGTCTGCATGCTGCCCTCCTTCGCTATTTCGCCGGCGGCTCGAAGCTGCCGTAGTCGACCGGTCCTTCGATGCTGCGCAGGCCCTTGTCGGCGAGCGGCTTGCGCATGCCGTAGAGGTCGATGCCGAGTGCGCCGGCGACGAGCTGCTTGCGGTTGGCGGCTTCCTTCTCCTCGCGCGCGACGCCCGCCTTCGCCACCGCCGCGGCGCGCGCCCGCGGCACCACTACGACCCCGTCGTCGTCCGCCACCACGACGTCGCCGGGGACGACGTGCACGCCGGCGCAGACCACCGGCACGTTCACCGAGCCGACCGTCTCCTTCACCGTGCCCTTGGCCGAGATCGCGCGCGACCAGACGGGGAACTTCATCTCGCTCAGCTCATTCGCGTCGCGGCAGCCGACGTCGAGCACCACGCCGGCGACGCCGTGCGCCTTGAGCGAGGTCGCGAGCAGCTCGCCGAAGGCGCCGTCGCGGTTCTCGCTCGAGCAGGCCACCACCAGCAGGTCGCCCGGCTTCACCACTTCCACCGCGACGTGGATCATCCAGTTGTCCCCCGGGTGCGCGAACACCGTCACCGCGCTGCCCGCGATGCGCGCGCCGCGCCACACCGGGCGCATCCCGGGATGCATCAGCCCGAGGCGGCCCTGCGCCTCGTGCACCGTGGCGACGCCGAGGCGGGCGAGGGTTTCGATCGACGCACCGTCGGCGCGCTGGATGTTCTTGATGCAGAGTCCGTTCATGAGCCGTTGTCCTATTCGAAGCCGTACAGGCGCGCCGGGTTGTCGACCAGGATCTTTTTCTGGATCGCCGGATCGGGCGCCATCAGCGGGATGAGGTCGACGAGGTCGCCGTCGTTCGGCATGTGCCTGACGTTCGGGTGCGGCCAGTCGGTGCCCCACAGAATGCGGTCGGGCGCGACTGCGATCAGCGCCTTGGCGAAGGGCACGGCGTCGGTGAACGGCGGCCCCATCGAGGAGACGCGCTCGGCGCCGCAGACCTTGACCCAGACGTTGTCGCTCTTCATGAAGTCGAGCAGGACCTTGAACGGTTTCTGCTCGAGGCCGTCGGCCGCAGCGACGCGCGCCATGTGGTCGATCACGATCGGCACCGGCAGCTTCCTGAACATGTCCTCGAACTCGACGATGTCGCGCGAATCGAGGTGCAGGACCAGGTGCCAGCCGAGCGATCTTACGCGCTCGACGGTGCGGTGAAAGAAGCCGAACTCCGGCCGGCCGCCGAGGTGCTGCACGAAATTGAAGCGCACCGCGCGGATGCCGCCCGCGTGCATGCGCTCGAAGTCCTTGTCGGTGATGCGCTCGTCGATGATCGAGGTGCCGCGGAAGCGCCCGCCCGAGCGCGCGATGCCGTCTAGCGTGGCGCGCATGTCGGCGCCGTGGCAGCTTGCGTGCACGATCACCGCGCGCTCCAGGCCGAGCGTGGCATGCAGCCTGACCAGGTCCTCGAACGGCGAATCGGGCGGGTGGTACGCCGCCTTCGGGTCGTAGGGGAACTTCGCGGCCGGCCCGAAGATGTGGCAGTGCGCGTCGCAGGCGCCGGGCGGCGGCGTGAACTTCGGCTTGCGCGTATTCGGATCCGGGGCAGGGATGGACATCGGCGGCATCGGCGGTTTTCTTTCTACTCGACCTTTTGGTCATTGAGCCGGGAGAGCAGCGCTCGCGCGATCGCCCGCGCGTCCTTGGGCACCTCCCCCGGGAACGCGGCACGCACGCCGAGGTCGGTGACCCATTGCTGGTGCGCAGCGGTCGCCTGCGCCATGAAGGCCGGCAGGCCGATGTGCTCGAGCGTCGCGGCAACCTCGCGCATCTCCGCGGCGCGCCGCTTGCCGTGCACCGTGACGCGCTCGCTGACGTGGTTCGCGAGGCTATCGATGTCCGGATGGCGGAACAGCGTGCTGCCGACCGAGGGCAGCACGCGCCGGTCGATGCCCAGCTTCACCGCCGCAGCGACGCATTCCATGGTCACGCTCTCGAAGCCCTTGATCGCGACCGAGCGGATCATCTTCAGGGTCGAGGCGTCGCCGACGCGCTCGGAGACGATCTCGAATTGCATGCCGAGCGCTTCGAATTGCGGCGCGACGCGCGCCAGGCTGGCGCCGGAGAGCAGCAGCGGCGTGCGATGCAGCTTGGGCAGCACCGGATCCATCACCGCGACGTCGACGTACTGCGCGCCACGTTGCTCGACCAGGCCCGCGGCCTCGACCTTGCGGAACGGCGCCACCGAGTTGATGTCGCAGTAGCATTGGCCCGGTCGCAGCGCGGGTAGCGCGCTGCGCGCCGCGGCGAGCGCCTGCTCCGCGGTCACCGCGCTGAACACCAGATCCGCGCCCGTGACCGCGTCGCGCGCATCGCGCGCCGCGCGCACTGCGAGCGCGTCGCACTCGGCGCGCTTTGTCGCCGCGGCGGCGGGATCCGCGTCGAGCAGCAGGTCGTAGGCCGCGACCGACGGCGGACCGGCGAGACCTGCGGCGCGCCAGCCGCGCGCGAAGGCCTGCGCAGCCTCGCCGAATCCGATGAATGCGATTTCCATGCTGGCCGCCATGATGCCAGCGCGCTCGCCCGGAGGGGTTTCCATAGGCCGTGCCGGTCGATTGAATCTTGCTATAGTCATGCCCAGCGCCGCGAATCACGGGCGATGATCCACCTCTGAAAAGCGCAGCATCCCCTTATTTCAAAATCGAGCGGAGCAGATCATGAAACTCGTCATGGTAGGCAACGGCGCGTTCGCCAAGAAGCACCTCGACGGCCTGAAGCGCATTTCCGGCGCCGAGGTCGCGAGCATCGTCGGGCGCACGACCGAATCGACCGCCGCGGTGGCCAAGCAGTACGGCATTCCCCATCACACGACCAAGCTGGACGAGGCGCTCGAGCAGCCAGGGGTGGAGGCTGCGATCCTCACCTCGCCCACCCAGGTCCACGCGGCACAGGGCATCCAGGTGATGGAGGCCGGCAAGCACGTGCAGATCGAGATCCCGATCGCCGATTCGCTGGCCGATGCCGAGCGCCTGGTCGCCACGCAGAAAATGACTGGCAAGATCGCCATGGGCGGCCACACGCGGCGCTTCAATCCGAGCCACCAGTGGATCCACAAGCGGATCAAAGCGGGCGAGCTCAAGCTCCAGCACCTGGTGGTGCAGACCTTCTTTTTTCGCCGCAGCAACATGAACGCCGAGGGCAAGCCGCGCAGCTGGACCGACCACCTGCTCTGGCATCACGCCTGCCATACCGTGGATCTGTTCCAGTACCAGACCGGGGAGACCGCTGCCGCGGTCCAGGCGCTGCAGGGCCCGATGCATCCCGAGCTCGGGATCGCGATGGACATGTCGATCGGCATGAAGACGCCTTCGGGCGCGCTGTGCACGCTCGCGCTGTCGTTCAACAACAATGGTCCGCTCGGCACCTTCTTCCGCTATGTCTGCGACAACGGCACCTACCTGGCGCGCTACGACGACCTGCTCGACGGCCACGAGAAGCCGATCGACGTCTCCCAGGTCGCGGTATCGAAGGACGGCATCGAGCTGCAGGACCGCGAGTTCATCGCCGCGATTCAGGAAGGCCGCGAGCCGAATGCGAGCGTCGCGCAGGTGCTGCCGGCGATGCAGACGCTCGACCGGCTCGAGAAGGCGCTGGGCTAGCAACGCCGGACGGCGCCGCGCAGACCGCGTCGAGGCGAGCGCGCCCGTGCTCCCGGACTTGCCCAACATACGGCACCTGCGTGCCTTCAGCGCCGCGGCGCGCCTGAAGAGCGTCAACCGCGCCGCGCGCGAAGTGCATCTCTCGCAGCCCGCCCTGACCCAGGCGATCGCCAAGCTCGAGAGCGAGGTCGGCGCAGCGCTGTTCGTGCGACGCAGCACCGGGGTGTACCCGACCCGCATCGGCGAGATCCTGCAGCGGCGCGTGGACCGCGCGCTCGAGCAGCTCGCGCAGGCCGCGACGGCCCTGCGCCGCGGGCCGCAGGACGAAAAGTGGGCACCACCGGTCGAGCGCAATCTCACCGCGACCCACGTCCGTGCGCTGATCGCGGTTACCGATGCCGGGAGCTACACGCTGGCCGCGCGCATGCTCGGTGTCGCGCAGCCTTCGCTGCATCGCGCGGCACGCGACCTCGAGCGCCTGGTCGGCCGGCCGCTGTTCGAGCGCTCCGGTCACGGCGTGGTCGCGACGCGCGAAGGCGCCGAGCTCGCGCGCATGTTCAAGCTCGCAACGCACGAGATCGACCAGGCACGCGAGGAAATCCGTGACGACCAGGGTACGGTCGCCGCGCGCATCGCCATCGGCTCGATGCCGCTCGCGCGTACCTACCTGGTGCCGCGGGCGATCGCCAGCCTGCTCGCGCGCTATCCGGGCTCGCGGGTGCGCATCGCCGACGGGAGTTACGACCCGCTGCTCGCCCAGCTGCGCAGCGGCGCAATCGACGTCATGGTCGGCGCGCTGCGCCAGCCGCCGCCGGTCGAGGACGCGGTCGAGACGGCGCTGTTCTCGGACCCGCTCGCGGTCGTGGTGCGCAAGGGCCACCCCCTGACCGGCACGCGCAAGCCGTCGATCGAGATGCTCGCGCGCCAGAGCTGGGTGCTCCCCGCCGCCGGCACGCCGACACGCCAGCACTTCGAGCGCATCTTCACCGACAATGGCCTCGCAGCGCCCGAACCTGCGGTCGAGGCGAGCTCGCTGATCGCCGTGCGCGGGCTGCTCCTGGAGAACGACATGGCGACGCTGATCTCGCGCCACCAGGTTCGCTACGAGGAGGCGGCAGGCCTGCTCGTAGCGGTGAAGCTCGACCTGGGCGACACCGCGCGTCCGATCGGAATCACCACACGCGCCAACTGGGTACCGACGCGCCTGCAGGGCGAATTCATCGCCATCCTGCGCGAGGTCTGCCGCGCGCGCGACTGAGCGCCGTCGCCGCACAGCCAAAGCTCTGGCATGCTTCGCACCACGCAGAGGAAGGAATCCCCATGATCATCGATTGCCACGGCCACTACACCACCACGCCCGCCGAGCTGGAAGCCTGGCGCAAGCTGCAGATCGCCGCGCTCGACGATCCGGCGAAGGCGCCGTCGAAGGCGTCGCTCAAGATCACCGACGACCAGCTTCGCAAGAGCGTCGAGGGCGCGCAGCTGAAGCTGCAGCGCGAGCGCGGCACCGATCTCACCATTTTCTCCCCGCGCGCAAGCTACATGGCACACCACATCGGCAATTTCGACACCAGCCGGGCATGGTCCGAGATCTGCAACGAGCTGGTGCACCGCGTCTGCGGGCTGTATCCGGACAACTTCGTCGGCGTCTGCCAGCTGCCGCAGTCCCCCGGCGTGCGCCCCGAGACCTGCATCCCCGAGCTCGAGCGCTGCGTGAAGGAATTCGCCTTCGTCGGCTGCAATCTGAACCCGGATCCCTCGGGCGGGCACTGGAAGGAGCCGCCGCTCACCGACAAGTGGTGGTATCCGCTGTACGAGAAGATGGTCGAGCTCGAGGTCCCGGCGATGGTGCACGTGAGCACCTCCTGCAACGCCTGCTTTCACACCACGGGCGCGCACTATCTGAACGCGGACACCACCGCGTTCATGCAGTTCCTGACCTCCGACCTGTTCAAGGACTTCCCGACCCTGAAATTCATCATCCCGCACGGCGGCGGCGCCGCGCCGTACCACTGGGGCCGGTTCCGCGGCCTCGCGCAGGACATGAAGCGCCCGCCGCTCAAGGAACTGCTGCTGAAGAACGTGTATTTCGATACCTGCGTGTACCACCTGCCTGGCATCGAGCTGCTGCTCAAGGTGGTGCCGGTCGACAACGTGCTGTTCGCCTCGGAGATGGTCGGCGCGGTGCGCGGCATCGATCCCGAGACCGGACATCACTACGACGACACCAAGCGCTACGTCGATGCGATCGAATGGCTGAGCGACGCCGACCGCAAGAAGATCTACGAAGACAACGCGCGCAAGGTCTATCCGCGTCTAAGGAAGTAGGGGTCAGACCCCCTTTTAGATGATTGAACACCCTTGAATATCACAAAGGGGTCTGACCCCATTCATGCGCAGGCGTCTGACCCCGGTTTGAGCCGTGTTTCGTACTGGCTGATCTGCTGCGCGCTGGCCGCATCCGCCGCGCTCGCCGCGCCCGCTTTTTCCCAGGCCGTCGAATCGCGTGACGGCGCGATCGCCGCGCTGCACGATGCGGTCCCCGAAAAGCGTCTCGAAGGCATCGTCTGGGTCGCCGAAAACGGAAAATTCGCCGACGCCGACCTGCTGCACGAACGGCTGCGCGACGAAGAGCCGATCCTGCGCCAGGTCGCCGAGCAGGGACTGTGGGCGCTTTGGAGCCGCTCGGGCAACCCCGAGACCGACCGCCTGCTGGCGAGCGGCACCGAAATCATGGAGCGCGGCGCGTATGCCGAGGCGATCGACATCTTCAGCGAGGTGATCCATCGGACGCCGGATTTCGCGGAAGGCTGGAACAAGCGCGCCACCGCGTACTTCCTCGCGGGCCAGTATCGCAAGTCGATCGCCGACTGCGAAGAGGTCTTCAAGCGCAATCCGAAGCACTTCGGCGCGCTATCGGGCAACGGCCAGAACTGGCTTGCGCTCGGCGAGCTGGACAAGTCGCTCGAGTACCTGCACCGCGCGCTCGCGGTGAATCCGAACATGGACGGCGTTGCGGAGATCATCCGCAAGATCGAGGCGTTCAAGAAGCAGCGCAAGGGGCAGGCGGTCTGATCGGGGTCAGCCCCGCCTTTTAGGTGATCAAACGCTCTTGAACATCAAGAAGGGGTCTGACCCCAGTCACCTACCCGTCACGACGCGGCACTAGAATCGGGCTCATGCCGCGCGAAAGCCTCGACCGCCACTATCTGACCCCATTGCTCGAGCCGTCCTCGGTCGCGATCGTCGGGGCCAGTCCGCGCGCCGGCTCGGTCGGCCAGGTACTGATCGAGAACATGCAGCGCGCGGGCTTTCGCGGCGCGCTGTTTGCGGTCAATCCGAAGCATCGTGAGGTGCTCGGCGTCCCTTGCTTCGCGACGCTGCGCGAAGTGCCGCAGCGCATCGACCTTGCGGTGATCGCGACGCCCGCAGCCACGGTGCGGGGCGTTCTCGAGGACTGCGGCGACGCGGGCGTGCGCGCCGCCTGCGTCATCACGGCGGGCTTCGGCGAGATCGGGCCCGCCGGTGCGAAGCTCGAGCGCGCGCTGCTCGATACCCTGCGCCGCTACCGCATCCGCATGCTGGGCCCGAACTGCCTCGGCCTGATTCGCCCGCGGGCTGGCGTCAACGCGAGCTTCGCCCACGGCCAGGTGCACCCGGGTACGCTCGGACTGATCTCGCAGTCGGGTGCGGTCTGCACCGCGATGCTCGACTGGGCCGCGCCGCACGGCATCGGCTTTTCCAGCGTCATCTCGCTCGGCGCTTCGACCGACGTCGACTTCGGTGAGCTGGTCGACTATCTGGTGAGCGACGTGCAGACCGAGCACATCCTCCTCTATATCGAGGGCGTGCGCGATGCGCGCCGTTTCATGAGCGCGCTGCGTGCCGCGGCGCGCGTCAAGCCCGTGATCCTGCTGAAGGCCGGGCGCCGGCCGGCAGGCACGCGCGCCGCCGTGTCCCATACGGGCGCGATGATCGGCTCGAACGACGTGTTCGAAGCCGCGGTGCGACGCGCCGGCGTCGTTCGCGTCGCGACGATCGGGCAGCTCGTCGCCGCAGCCCACGCGCTCTCGCGCAAGCTGCGTCCGCGCGGCGATCGTCTCGCGATCATCACCAATGGCGGCGGCCCCGGCGTCATGGCGGCCGACCACGCGGCAGATCTCGGCATTCCGCTCGCCGAGCTTTCTCCGGAGACCATCGAGACGCTGAAGCAGGCATTGCCGGCGAACTGGTCGCATGGCAACCCGATCGATCTCATCGGTGATGCGGACGCCGAGCGCTACGCGACGGCGCTCGATGCCTGCCTGGCCGACCCGGGGGTCGACGGCGTGCTGGCGATTCTCTCGCCGCAGGCCATGACACCGCCGCTCGAGGTCGCGGGCGCGCTCGTCGAGCGCGCCGGCAAGAGTCAAAAGCCGCTGCTCGCCTGCTGGATGGGTGAGGCCCAGGTAGCCGAGAGCCGCGCGCTGTTCGCCGAGCACGGCGTCCCCAGTTTCCGTACCCCGGATCCCGCCGTCGACATGTTCGCGCACGTCTCGGCGTTCTACCGCAACCAGAAGATCCTGCTGCAGACGCCCGGTCCGTTATCGCAGGACGCGCGGCCCGACCTCGAGAACGCGCGCGTGCTGATCGAAGCGGCGCTCGCCGAGCACCGCAGCGTACTCTCGGAGCTCGAGTCGAAGGCCTTGCTCGCGGCCTTTCACGTGCCGATCGCGCGCGCCGTGCTCGCGCGGTCGGCGAACGAGGCGATGGTGGTCGCCCAGGAGCTCGGCTTTCCGGTAGCGATGAAAGTCGATTCGCCCGACGTCACTCACAAGACCGACGCGGGCGGCGTGAAGCTCAATGTCGGCAATGCGCAGGCGGTGCGCGAGAGCTGGCAGACGATCTCGGAAAACGTTGCCCGCCTGCGCCCCAACGCCCGCGTGAACGGCGTGATCATCGAACCGATGGTTGCGCGGCCCAACGGCCGCGAGCTGATGGTCGGCGTCGTGCGCGATGCGGTGTTCGGCCCCGCGATCACCTTTGGCCTCGGCGGTACGGCGGTCGAGGTCCTCGCAGACCGCGCGGTCGCCCTGCCGCCGCTCAACGGCGTGCTGGTCGACGAGCTGGTGCGCGGCACACGGGCATCGAAGCTGCTCGGCGCGTTCCGCCAGATGCCCGCGGTCGACCGCGCAGCGCTCGACGCCGTGCTGCTGCGCGTCTCCGAAATGGCCTGCGAGCTGCCGCAGATCCGCGAGATGGACATCAACCCGCTGGTGGTCGACGAATTGGGCGCCGTGGTTCTCGATGCACGGATCGTGATCGAGCGCCCGGCGACGGCGATGACGCGCTACGGCCACATGGCGATCCACCCCTACCCGACGCGGCTGGTCACCGAGTGGACCGCGGCGGACGGGGCGCGCGTCATCGTGCGGCCGATCCGCCCCGAAGACGCGGAGATCGAGCAGGCCTTCGTGCGCCAACTCTCGCCAGAGAGCCGCTATTTCCGCTTCATGGACACGATCCGCGAGCTCACGCCGCAGATGCTGGTGCGCTTCACGCAGATCGACTACGACCGCGAGATGGCCTTCATCGCCGTCACCGCTGACAGGGCCGACAAGACCGAGCAGGCCGAGGTCGGCGTCGCACGCTACGTCACCAACCCGGACGGTGCTTCCTGCGAATTCGCGATCGTGGTCGCCGACGAATGGCAGCGCCGCGGGCTCGGCCGGCGTTTGATGAACCAGCTGATCGACGTCGCCCGCGCGCGCGGCCTCGCGCGCATGATCGGCCACATCCTGACGACCAATCGCAGCATGCTCACCCTCGCCGCCAGCCTCGGCTTCGCGATCGGCGAGTCGCCCGACGATCCCACCGTACGGCGCGCGACGTTGACCCTATAGGGGTCAGACCCCTGTGGATAACTTGGGGGTCTGACCCCGTTCAAGTTATCCACAGGGGTCTGACCCCGTCTCAGCTGACGGTCGTCTCGATCGCCACCGCCGCGCCGGCAAGCGGACCCTCGATCTCGTCGCAGCCCGCCGCGCGCAGCGCCTCGCGCTGCGCCTCGGAGGCGACGCCGTCGGCGACCACGCGCAGGCCGAGGGCGTGGCCAAGCGCAACGACCGCGCCCGCGACCGCAGTCTGTTCCGTGCTCGCCGGAATCTGCTCGACGATGGCCGCATCCAGCTTGAGCTTGCGCACCGGAAAGCGCTTGAGCATCGGCAGGCTGGACGCGCTGGCGCCGAAGCCGCTGACGATGACGGCCACACCGAGCGCATCGAGCTTGCGCAGCAGAACGAGCGCGGCCTCCGGTTCCGGCATGAGCGTGGCCTCGCTCAGCTCGAGCGCGAGACGTCGCGCCGGCAAACCGGTCTCGGCGAGCGCGCGCTTGACCGACTCGACCAGGGTCGGGTGCTTGAACTGGCGCATCGACAGATGGACCGCGACCGGCGGCTCGGCGTCGCCCTGCGCGGCCGCCCAGCGGCAGGCTTCGACGAGCACCCACTGCCCGATGCGCAGCGAAAGCGCCGTGTCTTCGGCGAGCTGCGAGAATTCGGCCGCCCGCACGAGACCGCGCGTCGGGTGCTGCCAGCGCGGCACGACCACGTGCCCGATACAGGCGCCGTCGGCCAACGCGATCGCCGGCTGCGCGTAGAGCCGCAGCGCGGCGCCTTCGAACGCGGTGCGCAGCTCGTTTTCGAGCGCCAGGCGGCCCGCGGCCGCCTTGTTCATCTGGTCGGTGAAGAACTGATAGCTGGCGCGACCGGTCTCCTTGACGTGGTACATCGCCGCATCGGCGTTGCGAATCAGCGCTTCGGCGTCGCGGCCATCGTCCGGATAGATCGCGATGCCGATCGAAGGGGTCACCGTAAGCTCGCGGGTGTCGACCCGCATCGGTGCGGAAAGATTTTCGATCACCTTGCGCGCGACGTGTGCGGCGTCCGATGCGCGCTTGATCTCCGGCAGCACCACCAGGAACTCGTCGCCGCCCACGCGGCAGACCGTGTCACCGACACGCAGCTGGGCGACCAGCCGCCCGGCGACCTCCTTCAGCACGAGGTCGCCGACTGCATGGCCCAGGGTATCGTTGATCGTCTTGAAGCGGTCGAGATCCACGAACATGGCCGCGGTCAGCTTGCGGTTGCGCTTGCTGAGCGCGAGCGCCTGCGTCAGACGGTCCTCCAGCAGGCGCCGGTTGGGCAGCCCGGTGAGCGAGTCGTGGTCGGCGATATGCAGCGCGCGGGCTTCGGCCTGGCGGCGCTCGCCGATCTCCGCCTCGAGTTTCTCGTTCGCCGCTTTCAGCTCCACGGTGCGCTCGGCGACCGCGCGCTCGAGCGCCTCGCGCGCGGCGCGCTCGGCGCTCACGTCGTCGTAGATCCAGATCGCGCCTTCGAGCGGCCGCGCGGCATCGATCGCCCGACCGACGACCTTGCACCAGAACAGGCTTCCGTCCTTGCGACGGAACCGTTGCTCCGTGCTGAACGCCGCGCCCTCGGCGAGCGTCGCATAGGCCGCCTCTGCGAACACGCCGTAGTCCGAATCGCTGTCGAAGATGATGCGGCTGCTCTGGCCGATCATCTCCCCCGGGCCGAAACCGAACATCTCCTCGAGGCGCGGGTTGCAGCGCAGGTAGCTGCGCTCGCGCATGAACGAGATGCCGATGGTCGCGTTGTCGAGAATCAGCTCCTGCTCCTGGAGCGCGCGGCGCACCTGCGCCTCCGCCGCCCGCCGCGCGGAAATGTCCTCGAACAGCCAGACGTAGCCCTTGGCCGGGTTCCCCGGCTCGACGGCGCGTCCCCAGAGCCGGCACCAGAAGCCGGAGCCGTCGGCGCGGCGCAGGAACTGCTCGCGCGAGGTGGTCTCGCCGCGGTCGAGATCGGCGTAGGGCTCCGCCGCTTCGGCGAACTCGGCGTCGGTGAAGTACATGAAGCGGGTGTCGAGGTTCAGCACGCCGCCGGGCGCGTGCCCAAAGAGCTCCTCGTAACGCCGGTTGCAGCGCATGATCCGACGATCGCGAATGAACGCGATGCCCATCACCACGTTGTTGAGCAGCGCCTGCTGCTCGGCAAGCACCTGCTGCAGCGACTCCTCCATGCGCCTGCGCTCGGTGATGTCCTCGGCGATCCACACCGTGCCGCGCCCGGGATCGAGCGGGTCGACGGCCGTGCCGGTGATGCGAGCGATGAAGCTGCTGCCGTCCTTGCGCCGAACGCGCCCTTCGGTGGAAAAGCTGCGTCCCGCCGCCAGGTCCGCGTAGCCGGCGCGCACTTCGTCGTATAGCGCATCGTCGGCGTAGAGCAGGCGCGTCGGCTGCCCGCTCAGCTCGCCGGCGGCGTAGCCGAACAAGCGCTCGAAGCTCGGGTTGCAGTGCGCGATGACTTGATCGCGAACGAACACGATTCCGGCCGCCATGGTATCGAGGATCGCGTGCTGCTCGGCAAGGCGCCGCTCGACCGTATCGCCGACACGCCTGCGCTCGGTGATGTCGTCGGCGATCCACACCGTCCCGGCCTGCGTGTTCTGCGGATCGATCGCCTTCGCGATGACGCGGCACAGGAAGGTCGAGCCGTCCTTGCGGCGCATCTCCCACTCGATATCGAGCTGGCTGCCCCGCGCGAGAATCGGGATCGCGATATCGCCAAGCGCGTGGTAACTCTCGAGCGACGGGTACACCACTTCGCCCGACTGGCCGATCAGCTCGTCCGCCGCCCAGCCGAACATCTCGGCGAAGCGTGGATTGCAGAGAAAGAACTTGCGGTCGCGCGTAAACGCGATGCCGATCGAGGCATTGGCGAGCACCGCCTCGTATTCGAGCTGCGTATAGCGCGTGCGTCCCGCGTAGGCCGTCGCTTCGTTCATCGGTTCATCGGTTCATTGCTTCACGGGTTCGTTGCGCGCGGGCGCATCCGCGCTGCCGGCCCTGGCGAGCAGCTGAAATTCCTCGGCGAAGCGCCGGAAACGCGCCGCCGCAGTCGCGCGCTGCTCGGGGCTCAGGGTACGGTCGATCGCCAGCAGCATGTCGAAGTACGCCTCGCGCTGGCCGCGGCTCGCCGCAGCGTACGCGGGCGCGCGGCCCTGGTCCCAGCCCGCGGCCCAGTCCGCCAGCCTGCGCTGCGCCGCGCGCGCCCGCAGGATCTCCAGCAGCGCCGCCTGGCGCTGCACCCGGTCGCTCGCGCGCAGCGCCCCGGTGGGCGGGGCGGTCTCGCTGTAGCGGCGCACGGCCGCGCGCTGCGCCGCGCTCAGCGGCCCGAACCATTCCTCGAGTCTCGTCACGTTCCGTTCCATGCGTCGCCTGCGGCGTGCCGCGTCGTCCCCATCGAGATGGTCTTCGGCGAATTCCCTGTTGTCTTCCGCGATCCGCTGCTCGAGATGCGCAATCTGCTCGGGCGTCAGGCTGTCCATGAGCGGCGCAATTTCCCGGGCTGCGACCCGCAGGCTCTCGTCGAGCTGTGTGCGAAACGCATCGTAACCCCACTCGAGATCCGCGCGCCTGAGGCCGCGCTCGACGCGGCGTGCACAGCGCTCGGCCAGCTGCGCGTACTGCGGCAGCGCGCTCGCGCGGTGCCAGGCGAGAAAGCGCTCGATCCGCTGCTCCAGGTCCTTCGCCTGAGCGCCATGGACGTCGAGATAGCTCGTTGCGCGCCAGCGCATGAGCGTCGCGCCGTTGTCGTAGACCAGCTGCGTCGAGCTGCAGGCGGCCAGCCCCAGCAGCGCGAGCGGCGCAAGAATGCCGCGCAACGCGCACATCGCGCGGATCACCAGAAGTTCTCCACCGTGATCTGCCCCGCACTGCGGCGCCGGTGCTTGCGCATGCCGAGCCCCTTCAGGGCTTCGGTTGCGTCGCGCACCATGTCGGGGTTCCCGCAGAGCATGACCTGGGCGCCGTCGGGCGACAGCGCGCGCCCTGCGGCGGCGGCCAGGCGGCCGTCGCTGATCGCCGCGGGGATGCGTCCGGCGAGCGCCCCGGGCGCCGTCTCGCGGCTGACCACGCTCAGCACGCGCAGGCGCTCGCCCATGCGCCGGCCCAGGGCATCGAGCCAGTCGCGGTAGGTCAGCTCCTGTGCGCGTCGAACCGCGTGCACCAGGACCACCTCGGAAAAGCGCTGCCAGACGGCGTCGCTGGCCAGAATCGACAGGAACGGCGCGATGCCGGTGCCCGTCGACATCAGCCACAGGGTCTGCGCATCCGGCACCTCGGAGAGCACCAGGAAGCCCGATGGGTTCGGTGCGACATAGAGCGTCTCGCCCGCGCCGAGCCGCGCCAGCCGCGGCGACAGCGGGCCCTCGGGAACGATCACGCCGTAGAACTCGAGCACTGCGTCCGCGGGCGGATTGACGAAGGAGAATGGGCGGCCCACGCGCTCGCCCTCGATGTCGAGCGCAATCTTGACGAACTGGCCCGCCTCGAAGGGCAGCCGCGGTGCCTCGACGCGCAACGAGAAAAGCGAATCTGTCCAATGCCGGTTCTCGAGGACCCGACCTTCGAGCCAGCGGCCCAGGGGCGGCCTCATTGCAGCGGATACGGTTCGAGCTGCAGGTCGGCAAGCATGGCACCGAGCATCACGATCGCGCCGTGACGGCGATTGTTGCCCGTATCCGAGAACTCGAACGCATAGGTACGCCGAAGCTGCAAGTGGCCCTCGTCGTCGCGCGCGAGGCGCAGCTGGGCGCAGGCGACCGTGTCATCGAGCAATTGCACGCCGTAGCGCCTGCAGGCCGCACGCCCCGCTGCCACGGCACGCTCCCGCGCACGCAGACTATCGATCCAGAAATAGGCGCCGACAACGAGCGCAAAGAGGGCGGCAACTTCCCACATGGTGCCGTCGGATTATAGCGGCGCCTCGGCGGGTTCAGATCTCCTTCGCGTCGCGATAGCGGTAATAAAGGATGCCGAAGCCGCGCAGATGCTTGCCGATCGCATGGCCGAACACGGGCGAGAGCGGCGTGACCGGCAGCCGCAGCTGGCTGAGCGGGGTGCCCAGACAGGCCTGCGCGAACTGTGCGCCGATCGAGGTGGCGAGCGCGACGCCGCGGCCGTTGCAGCCGACCCAGGTCAGGACGCCCGGCCCGAGCTCGTGCACGTGCGGCAGACGATCGAGCGTAATGCCGACGTTGCCGAACCACAGGTAGTCGAACACCGGCACGCCGATACGCGGGAAAACGCTCGACACGCGCCGGCCGATCCGCTCGCGCTGGCGGGCCTCCCAGTTCCTGGACAGGGCGAGCGCGCCGCCGGTGACCAGCCGTCCGTGCGCATCCCAGCGGAAGAAGTGCAAATCGCCCTGCGTGTCCGAGCAGGCATGGTCGAAAGGCAGCACGTCCTTGCGCAGATCCTCGGCAATCGGCCGGGTCGCCATCTGGTAGCTGCGCACCGGAAAGATGCTTTGCGCGAGTCCCGGCCAGACACCCTCGGTCGTGGCATGCGTCGCGATGACGACGCGCTCGGCGCTCACGCTGCCGCGTTCGCAGACGACCCGCCAGCGTGGCCCGGTGCGCTCGAGCCGCTGCACGCGGCTCTCGGTATGCACCACGGCGCCCGCCTCGATCGCGCAGCGCGCAAGCGCCCGGCAGTAGGCGAGTGGATTGAGCTTGCCGCCTGTCTTGTTGACCCAGCCGCCGTGCCAGAAGCGCGAGCCGGTGACGCGTTCGACCCCGTCGCGATCGAGCATCTCGACCGGCGCGCCGAGCAGTCCCCATTCGCGCGCGCGGCGCTCGGTCAGCCGCAGGCGTCCTGGGGTGTGCGCCGGCTGCACCCAGCCGTTCTGCACCGCTTCGCATTCCATGCCGTGCCTGCGGATGAGGTCGAAGGTAAACGACGCCGAATCGCAGACCAGCTGCGCGAAGTCCTCGTCGAGCTCGGTCGGCTCGGCGCGCGAGAGGGTGGGGATGACCTGGCCGTTGTTGCGCCCCGAGGCGCCCTCGCCGATCTCTCCGGCCTCGAGCACGATGACCTGCGCACCGGCCTCGGCGAGGTGCAGCGCACAGGACAACCCGGTATAGCCTGCGCCGACCACGACGACGTCGGCCTTCGCCGCGTCGGCGAGCGGCGCGGTCGCGGGCGCCGGTGGCGCCGTCGCGTACCACAGCGAGCGATGGAAAATGTCGTCTGACATGCGCAGGCAGTGTTGCCCAGCGCCCGAGACCTGTAAAGTTCGGCCGCTGGGAGGTTCGAATGTCCGACCTGATTGCGTTTCCCGACGGCGGCTATGCGTTCCTGAGAGGCGTGTTTCCCTACTCGCAGGGGGTCAAGGCGCTGTCCGGATACGCCATCGAGCGCCTGCGTTTCGCGCGCCCGCTGCCGGTCGCCGAAGGCTTTCGCGCGATCGAGGCGCATCTTGCTTCGCTCGGGCGACCGCGCACGGCGCTTTGCGCCGCCGAGCTGCGTTCGCCGCGGCCGTTCAGCCTTTCCGGCTTCGGCGCCTTCAACAAGGCCTATGTCGGCGTGCTGCAGGACTGGGGGATCTTTCGCGACGACCTCAACCCGGTCGCGCGCTCGAACGTTGCGCCCGCGCTCGAGCCGCCGGCAGAGCCCTGCTTCTACGCGTTTTGCTACACCGTTCCCGCGACCGCGCCGGCCGGCAGCTTCGTCGTCGCCGGCAGCGGCGAATGGCCCGAGGGCGGACGCTTTCCGGAGGACGTCGTCGCGCGCGGCGATACGTCAGCCGCAGGGCTGCGTACCAAGGCGCGCTGGGTCTGCGACATGATGCAGGCGCGCCTTGCAGGACTGGGAGGCGAGTGGCGCGCGGCAAGCGCGACGCAGGTCTACACAGTGCACGATCTGCACCCGTTGATTGGTGACGAGATCATCGCGCGCGCCGGCAACGGCGCCGGCCTCACCTGGCACTACTGCCGCCCGCCGATCGAAGGGCTGGACTACGAGATGGACGTTCGACGCGTCAGCGTCGAGCGCATTCTCTGAAAGCTCAGGCAGTCGCGGCAGCGGTCTTCGACTTCGCCGCGCGCCGTTTCTCGAGCGCCTCGAGAATCGCGCCGAGGATGCCCTTCGGCATGAAGATGATGAACAGCACCAGCATCAGGCCGTAGATCGTCGAGTCGAGCCCGTGAATGTCGTGGCCCAGGGCAAGGCGCAGTCCCTCGGCGAGCAGCAGCGTGAAGGCCGCGCCGACCGTCGGTCCGAGGCGCACGAACATGCCGCCGGCGATCGCGCCGAAGACCATCTGCAGGCTGATGCCGATGCCGGACACGGTTTCCGGGTTCACATAGAGCTGATACTGCGCGTACAGCACCCCGCCCAGGCAGGTCATCAGCGCCGAGATCATGGTGACGCCGAGCTTGAGCCGGGTGATGTTCATGCCGACCGAGGCCGCGGCCTCCTCTTCCTGGCTGATCGCCTCGAGCGCGAGGCGCGCCATCGAGCGGTCGACGCGCCCCCAGAGCCACAGCCCGCCGAGCCAGAACGCCAGAATGACGTAGAACCACACCAGCTTCGACGAAAACTGCAGTGCCGAAAGCGACCAGGACGCGTCTGCCAGCGCCGTCTTGGGCGTGACGCCGAGCGAGCCGCCGGTCTGGTCGCGCAGCGCGACGATGATCAGCCGCGCGACCTCGGACAGCGCGAGCGTCACCAGCGCAAAGTAGTGACCGACGATCTTGAAGCGAAAGCAGGGATAGCCGATCAGAAATGCGACCAGCGCGGTGACGCCGAGCGCCAACGGGATGCCGAGCCAGGGCGATAGGCCGTAGTGGTTCCAGCCCATCACCACGACGTAGGCGCCGATGCCGAGGAAGGCGCCGTGGCCCAGGCTCACCATGCCCAGGCGTCCCATCACCGCCCAGCCGGTGTACACGAAGGCCCACAGCAGCGTCATGATGAGCAGGTGCAGCGGATAGTTGCCCATCCCCATGAGCGGAGCGAGCGCGAGAAGGACCAGCGCGAGCCACTTCACGGCGCTACTTCCCGCCGAGGATGCCCTGGGGTCGCCAGAACATCATTGCGATGAAGAACAGGAACGCAATCACGTAGCCCCACTCGATGTGCAGGAAGAAACCGCCCACCGAAATGAACTGGGCGAAGATGAACGCGGCGATGAAGCCGCCGACCATGTTGCCCAGCCCCCCCAGCACGCAGATGAGGAAGGTGATCGGGCCGAAGGTGAGGCCGATCGCCGGGTGAATGTCGTACTGCAGCACCAGCAGGCAGGCCGCGAGCCCCGCGAGGCCGCCGCCGAGCGCCGAGGTGATGACGAAAATGCGATTCGGGTTCACGCCCATCAGCGGCATGATGGCCCGGTCCTGCGAGATGGCGCGGATCGCGGTGCCGAGGAAGGTCTTGGTCAGGAACAGGTACACGCCGACCATGCCGCCGAGCGCCACCAGGAAAGCGATCAGCCGCGCGAAGCTGAGGTACATGCCGCCGAGCTGCAGCGCCGGCAGGTTCACGCCGACGTTGCGGAATTCGACGCCGAAGGCGAGCGTCGCCACCGCCTGCAGGAAGAACAGCACGCCGCCGGTGACCAGCAGCTGATTGATCGGCTCGGCCGCGAGCACCGGACGGATGACGAACTGGTGCAGCAGCGCGCCGAGAAACGCCACCGCCAGGATCGCGGCGAGCATCGCGAGCCACAGCGGCCAGCCGAATACGTTGTGGCCGTAGAACACCGCGTACATGCCGATCATCACCAGCTCGGCGTAGCAGATCCACACCACGTCGATGACGCCGAAGATCAGGTTCAGGCCGAGCGCGAGCAGCGCGAGCACGCCCCCGAGCAGCAACCCGTTGACGATCGCCTCGAGCAGGAAGATGTCGAAGATTTCCATCGTGCCTCCGCCCCTACAGGCCCAGGTAAGCCTTCTTGATCAGCTCGCTCTCGAGCAGCTCGTCGCTGGTGCCCGAGAGCTTGATGCGCCCGGTCTCGAGCAGGTAGGCGCGGTGCACGACCTTGAGCACCTGCCGGATGTTCTGCTCGACGATGAGGACCGTGTAGCCCTCGTTGCAGATGCGCCGCACCAGCTCGAAGATCGACTGCACGACCACCGGCGCGAGGCCGGCCGAGGGCTCGTCGAGCAGCAGCAGCTTCGGTCCCGACATCAGCGCGCGGCCGATGGCGCACATCTGCTGCTCCCCGCCGGAGAGCGTGCCGGCAATCTGGCTGCGGCGCTCGCGCATGCGCGGGAACAGCGAGTACACGAACTCGAGGCGCTCGGCGTACTTCGCGCGCGCCGCCGGCATGAAGGCGCCCATGCGCAGGTTGTCCTCGACCGAGAGCTTGGCGAACAAGCGCCGGTTCTCCGGCACGTGGGCGATGCCGTAGCCGATGACCTCGTGCGAGGGCAGGTCGTTGATGCGCCGTCCCTCCATGCTGATTTCGCCCGTGCGGGCGTCGATCAGCTTCGAGATCACGCGCAGCAGCGTCGTCTTGCCGGCGCCGTTCGGTCCGATCACCGCGACCGATTCGCCCGCCTTGACCTCCAGGCTGACGTCGAACAGCGCCTGGAAGCCGCCGTAGCCCGCCGAGACCGTCGCCAGGCTGAGCATCAGTCGGCCCTCGCAGCCACGGTCGCCTGCACGTCGCCCGCATCGGTGCCGAGATAGACCTCGATCACCTTTCGGTCGTGCGCCACTTCCTCGGGCCGCCCAGAGGCGATCACTTCGCCATGGTCGAGCACGATGCAGCGGTCGACGACGCGCATCAGCACGCCCATGATGTGCTCCACCCAGATGATGGTGATGCCGCGCTTGTCGCGAATCCCGGCGAGCATGTCGGCCGCCTGGTCCATCTCGGCATGGTCGAGCCCGCCGAGCGATTCGTCGGCGAGCAGGAGCTGCGGGCGCGTGGCGAGCGCGCGCGCGAGCTCGAGTTTTTTCAGGCCCGCGGCGCCCAGTCCGTCGACACGCCCGGCGGGATCCGCAGGCAGCCCGACGAGCGCGAGCGCCTCCTTCGCCTGCGCGAACGCCTGCTCGCGCGAAGGCCGAGTCGCCTGCCCGTAGTACGCCGCGAGCGCGACGTTCTCGAGGATCGACAAACGCCGGAAGGGTCGCGGGATCTGAAAGGTGCGCGCGACGCCGAGGTGCGCCACACGGCTTGCGCTCGCGCCGGCGAGCTCGTGGCCGTGAAAGCGGATCGACCCCGCGGTCGGCCGCAGGGTGCCGGCGATCAGGTTGAAGGTCGTGCTCTTGCCCGAGCCGTTCGGCCCGATCAGCCCGAGAATCTCGCCCTGCTGCAGCTCGAACGCGACCTGGTCGACCGCGGTAAAGCCGCCGAACTGCTTGGTGAGGTCGGTGACGGTGAGCATCGCAGGCAAGGCCCGCCCGCCCCTCTCCGTTCCGCAGGAGAGGGCGCGAGGGTCACGAGCAAATTACTGGTTGGAGTAGGCCGAGCTCTTCGGAATCGGCAGCACCGGATCGGCAGTCTTGATCGCCGTCGGCCAGACGATCTTGGTCTGACCGCCCTGGTACTGCATCACCACGGGTGAGCTGAGCTCGTTCTGCCCGGACATCGGCGTGCCCGGGGGGAAGAACTTCACGCCGTAGCCCTGGATCGTGCCGCCCACCGGAATGTTGGTCTCGAGCGCCGCTTTCCTGAGCGCCTCCGGATCGTAGCCGCCGTATTTCTTGATCGCGCGCGGCAGCACGTCGGTGAAGAAGATCCACGCCTGGTTGAAGCCCATCGAGACGTGCGGCGGCACGACGGTCGCCTTGGACTCGGCCTTGTAGCGCTTGACCATCTCCTGGGTGAGCTCGCCCAGCCCCGGCTTGAGCGTCTTCGGGTCGAGCAGCTGCGCGGCGACCGGGTCGACGTTGTAGATGTACTCGGCCTCCTTGCCGAACGCGGCCTTCAGCTTGTCGAACTGGCCGTAACCGGCACCGTGGCCGATCAGCGCCGCCCACTTCAGCCCCTGCTCCTTGGCCTGGCGCCAGAACAGCGTGATGTCGGGGTTGTAGCCGGTGTGCAGGATCACGTCCGCGCGTGCGCGGCGCAGCTTGGTGATCAGCGAGGAAAGGTCCGGCGCGGTCGCCGAGTAGCCTTCCTTGAGCACGACCTGCATGCCGTACTTCTTGCAGTTCTCCTCGTTGCCCGACGCCACGCCCGAGCCGTAGGGCCCGTCCTCGTGGATGATCGCGACCTTGAGGTCCTTCGGGTCCTTCTTCAGGTACTTCTTCGCGTTCTCGTTCAGGAACGCGCACGAGCCCGCGCCGAACTGGTCGGAGTGCACCTGGGCACGGAACACGTGGGTCAGGTTCTTGCCCTTGAACACGCTCGAGGCGACGCAGACGTTGGCCCACATGAATTTCTTCGCGGCATCGACTTTCTGCGCCATCGGTACGCAGTGCGCGCTCGAGTAAACGCCCATGATCAGGTCGACCTTCTCCTGGTCGAGCAGGCGCGTCGCTTCGTTGATCGCCACTTCTGCCTTGGACTGCGCGTCGGCGTAGATGGGCTTGATCTTGTGGCCTTCGACGCCGCCCTTCTCGTTGATCATGTCGATCGCGATTTTGTTGCCGATCGCGGCGGCCTGCGATCCACCTGCGGCGAACGGGCCGGTGTAGTCGTAGATCACGCCGATCTTGATGTCCTGCGCCTGCGCAAGCGACGCGAGCCCCGCGAGCGCGATCGCCGCGATGCCGCTGCGCATGCAGTGCTTCAGATTGATCTCCATGGGGTTTCCTCCTCCTTGTGTGAGCCCGAGCAACGATGCACCCGGTCGGGCCGTGCAGTCTTTCAAACCCGCTCGCGCCCTGTCAAGCACGGCAGCGAGACATCTCCCCGGCCGCCCGGCGCGTCTCAGCCGGCATCCTCGAGGACGAGGTCGGCGCCTTTCTCGGCCACCGCAATCACCGCGGCGTTGATATTGCCCGACGGCACCGCAGGCATGACCGCCGCGTCGATGACTCGCAGGCCCGACAGGCCGCGCACGCGCAGGCGCGGATCGACGACGGCGCGCGGGTCGGTCCCCATGCGGCAGGTCGAGGTCGGGTGGTACACCGTGTCGCCCGCCTCGCGGCAGAACGCGAGCCACTCGTCGTCCGACTGCACGCCCGAGCCGGGATACTCCTCTTTCACCGCATAGCCGGACAGCGGCGCGGTGCTGACGATGCGCCGCGCAAACTTCAGGCCGTCGACCATCATGCGCCGATCGCCCTCGGTCGCGAGGTAGTTGTACAGGATCGCAGGCGGCGCAGCCGGATCGCTGCTGCGCAGGCGCACCCAGCCGCGCGATTCGGCCTGCAGCTGCGACACCGAGCAGGTGAAGCCCGAGAACGGGTGGAGCTTGCCGCCGCGCTTCGCAGTCGAGAAATTGATGAAGTAGATCTGCGCGTCGGGCCGCGCGAGCTCGGGCCGGGTGCGCACGAACGCGGCGGCATAGCCGGCGCTGACCGTCAGCGGGCCGCGCTTGAACAGCAGGTACTGCAGGCCGATCCTGGCCTGGCGCCACCAGCTCATCAGGTCGTCGTTCAGCGTGATCGGCTGGTTGCAGCGCCAGTAGGTGCGCGCATAGAAATGGTCCTGCATGTTTTCGCCGACCTCGGGCGCATCGAGCACGAGCGCGATGCCGTGCTGCTCGAGCAGCGCGCGCGGCCCGACGCCGGAGAGCTGCAGCAGCTGCGGCGAGTTGAACGTACCGCCCGCCAGGATCACTTCCCGCGCCGCGTGCGCCGTATGGGTGGCGCCGCGCTGCCGGTATTCGATGCCGGAGGCGCGGCTGCCCTCGAACAGGACGCGCGTCGCGAGCGCCTCGACCTCGACGCGCAGGTTGGCGCGCTTCGCGGCGGGTCGCAGATAGCCGGTCGCGGTGCTGCAGCGCCGGCCGTTCCTCGCGGTGGCCTGGTAATAGCCCGTGCCCTCCTGCGTTGCACCGTTGAAATCGTCGTTCTTCGGCACGCCGAGCGCCTGCGCAGAGGCGATGAAGGCTTCGCACAACGCGTGCTTGTCCGGCAGGTCGGACACGGCGAGCGGGCCGCCGACGCCGTGCCAGGCATCGGCCCCGCGGCTCTGATCTTCGGATTGCTTGAAGTAGGGCAGCAGGTCGTCGAAGCCCCAGCCGGGCACGCCCCAACCATCGAAGTCTTCACGCTGTCCGCGGATGTAGACCAGGCCGTTGATCGACGAGGAGCCGCCGAGCACCTTGCCGCGCGGCGTGAACACGCGCCGGCCGTTCAGCGTCGGCTCGGGCTCGCCCTCGTAGGCCCAGTTCACGTCGGTGCGGGTGAACAGCTTGCCGTAGCCGAGCGGCACGTGGATCCAGAAGTCGGTGTCGCGCGGCCCGGCTTCGAGCAGCAGCACGCGGTGGCGGCCGTTCGCGGTGAGCCGGTTGGCGAGCACGCAGCCCGCCGAGCCTGCGCCGACGATGATGTAGTCGTAGGTCGTGCTGTCCGTCATGCGCGTCGGATGGCCAGAAAGCAGCAGCCCTCGGCACCCGGCGTCCAGGTGCGGTTGTCGATCGCAAAGCCCGCGGCTTCGAACATGCCCTTGTCGACCCGGCCGGCAATGCGGCAAAGCAGTGCACGCTTGTCGGCAGCGAGCCCCGCCTCCTCCCAGGCGTCCTTCAGCGGGCAGGCATGGAACTGGATCTCGAGGCCCTCGGCATTGCAGCGCCGGATCTCGGGCGAAAACAGCGCCCCCTCGCCCGGTACGCCCTTGAGGAAAGCCTTGCACAGGCCGTCGAAATCGGCCGGGGCGAACTGCGCCAGCGCGCGACCCGCGCTGCGCCCGCGGCGCTCGATCGCCCTGGCGAGCAGGCGCTCGGCGCGTGCCGCGCCAAGTTCCTCCGCCAGTACGTCGTAAATCTCGAGGTAGACGAGCGCGCGGTTCTTCAGCTGCGCGATCAGATCCTTGCGATCGTCGGCCATGTCAGCCTCCCGTGGCTCTCTTCGCCGCCGTTTCGCGCCGGTGCGCCTCGGCGAACTCCGCCAGGCTGACGAAGCGCGCGTCGGGATGCACGTCTTCCCTGGGCGCTGGCGTCGCGCCGCCGCTCTTGCCGCTGCGCCGGTCGATCCACACCGTTTTCAGCCCGGCCTGCTGCGCCGGGACATGGTCGTGATACAGGCTCTGCGCGACGTGCAGCGATTCGCCTTTCCCGTAGCCCAGCTCGGTGATCTTGGCGATCAGGGCGGCGAAGTTGCGCGGGTCGGGCTTGTACGAGCCGATGTCCTGCGCCGTGAGGATGGCATCGAACTCGACGCCGAGGCGCGCGTTCGACCCGCGGAAGCTTTCCCGGTCGACGTTCGACAGAATCACCAGCTTGAAATGCTTCTTCAGGTAGGCGAGCGCCTGCGGCGAATCGGCAAACGCCGGCCAGTCGCCAATCGAGGCGCCGAAGGCGGCATGCTCGGCGTCGCTCGCCTTCACGCCGAGCTCGGCGGCCATGCGTCCGTGCACCCGCGCGATCAGCTCGCGGTAGACGAGGTCCGGCGTCTCGGCTTCCTGCGCCGACTCGAGGCGCGCATACAGCGCGAGCAGCGCCTCGGGCGCCGGCAGCGGCGCGCATTTCGCGGCGAGCGGGGCCAGCGCGGCCAGGATGCCGCTTTCCCAGTCGATCAGAGTGCCGTAGCAATCGAAGCTCAGCACTTTGAAATCGGAGAGCCGCAGCACGCCTACACCTTGCGCGGGCTCGCGACATGCATGCCGCCGTCCACGTAAAGAATCTGGCCGGTGACCTGCGCCGCGCCCTCGAGCAGCCACGCCACGGCGTCGGCCTGGTCCTGCGGCTGCGTGACGTCCTTCAGTGGCGCGATCTGGGTGTAGGTATCGCGCACCCGCGCGTAGCGCGCCTCGCCGTAGCCGGCGGTCATCCAGGGCGTGTCGACGAAACCCGGGGCGAGCACGTTGACGCGCACTTCGGGGGCGAGCGTTCGCGCGAGCGACATCGACAGCGTGTTCAACGCTGCCTTGGACGCGGCGTAGGCGATCGACGAGCCGGTCGCGACGCGCGAGGCGAGCGAGGAGACGTTGACCACCGCGCCGTGCGTCTTCCGCAGCTCGGCCGCCGCCGCGCGGCACATCTGGAACGGGCCGATGACGTTCGTCGCGTAGATGCGCTGGAAGTCCTCGGCGGACAGACCGTCGAGATCCGCGTGCAAGACGAACTTGGTCGTGCCCGCGTTGTTGACCAGGGCATCGAGCCGACCCCATTTGTCGATCGCCGCCTTCACCAGCGCGCGGCAGTCGGCGTCCACGGCGACGTTCGCCCGGATCGCGATGCCCTCACCGCCGTCCTCGGAACAGGCCTTGGCGACGCCTTCGGCCTGTGCGGCGCTTTTCGAATAATTCACCACCACGCGCCAGCCGCGGCGCGCCATTTCGCGCGCGATCGCCTCGCCGATGCCCGACGAACTGCCGGTTACGATCACCACCCGTTCACCCATAGAACCTCACACCGTCGCGATCGGCGTCGCGGGCGAGCCCACGGCGCCGGGCAGCCGCAGGGGCGGCGCCGTCAAAAGGAAACGACTGCGCGCGTGCGCACGCAGCCAGGCGGCAAGCTCGCGGAAATACCACATCTCGCCGAGATGAATGCCGTTCTTGAACAGGCAATGCTCGTGCAGCGGCATCATCGCGTGCGGCGCGGGCTTGGTCAGGCTCGTCGGGATGAGCTCGACCGCATAGTTGTCCGCGAGCAGGCAGGCGAGCCCCGAGTCGCTGATCCACTGCAGGAGCCTGTCGTCGCGCCCGTCCAGTCCGCTGCAGCTGTTGTGCAGCAGCTGCGGGTCGGGGTTCTTGTTCAGCTCGAGGATCAGGTCGGCAAAGGCGGTGTACAGGCACACCATGTCGCCGCGCTCGATTTCGACCTTGTCGGCCTCGAGCACGCGCATCAGCGCGTCGTAGTTCACCGCCTTGCGGGCGCGCCCGAAATGCGCGTGCAGGTCGATCATCACGCCGCGCCCCTGCGCGCCGTGCTCGGCGAGGTTCTGGATGCCGAGGGCCTCGGCCCGCGCGCCCTCGTACTTCGCCCAGGGCTCGGCGTCCTTGCGCTCGACGCCCGGGCGGACGTCGCTTCCGCCGCGGTAACCGTTGTAGAACACGATCTCACGCTTGCCGTCGCCGTCGGCGTCGAAACGGCTGCCGACATGCGCGAACGAATCCCACTGCGTCGAATACTGCAGGGTGAGCAGTACCAGGTCGTCGCTGACGACATCGGTATGGTCCGGATCGTCGTTTGCCAGCGGCCAGCAGAAGTTCTGCGCGCCGGCGCTCGTGCCGTCGCGCAGCGTCGGCGCGAGCCGCGGCGGGCTGCGCCGCGGATTGAGCACCCTGCCGCCGGGGTAATCGAGCGGCAGCGAAAGGCAGAAGGTGATCCCCTCCTTCACTTCGGCGACGCCCTGCAGCACTTTTGCCGGCGTCACCCAGTTCATGCGCCCGCGCTGATCGTCCGGCCCGAACTCGCCCCAGTTCGATCCGTCGGGGCGTTGTTTCCACCTTTGCATGATCAATACCCTAAAAGGCGCGACCCCGGGGTCAGACCCCACCGTCGCATTAAACGTAGCTTCGACCGATCCACTCCGCGACGAGCACCGGCTTGTCGCTGCCCTCGCGCTCGATGGTCACGTTCCAGACGGTCTGGATCATGTCGTCCTTGCGCTCCCAGCTGCCGAGCACGAAGCGCGCGCGCACGCGGCTGCCCACCGGTACCGGCGCGGTGAAGCGCACCTTGTTCAGGCCGTAGTTGACGCCCATCTTGCGGTCGTCGAAGGCAAACGTGCTCTCGATCAGATGCGACAGCAGCGACAGGGTGAGAAAGCCGTGCGCGATCGTCGTGCCGAAGGGACCCGATTTCGCGCGCGCCGGGTCGACGTGGATCCACTGCGGATCATCGATCGCCTCGGCGAACCGGTCGATGCGCGCCTGATCGATCTCGAGCCACGGCGAGACGCCGACCTCCTCGCCCACGCGGCTGCGCAGCTGCGTCACCGACAACGCGTCCGTCATCCCGTCCTCCCGCGGCGATTATAGAGGCGTGATGAAATCGCGGATCAGCCGGTTCACACGCGCCGGAAACTCCTCCATCACCCAGTGCGACGCTTCCGGGAGGCGCTCGATCCTGAGCTGCGGCACGCATTGCTCGAGACCGTCGAGCAGCCCGGTGAGGAGCGCGATGTCGCGCTCGCCGTGAATCACCAGCGTCGGCACGCGCACCACGAAATCCTTCGCATCGAGCTGCAGCCTGGCGGCGCCCGGCGCCTCGGCGCTCGGCGGCACCAGCGGCGAGGCACGGTACCAGTTCAGGCTTGCGGTGAGCGCGCCGGGCTGCGCCCAGGCCTCGAGATACGCGGCGCGGTCGGCTGCGGTAAACGCGGGCGAGGTCTCGCCGAACGCGAACTTCCACAGCCGCGCGAAACCGTTCTCCGAAAGCCGCGCCTCGGCCTGCGGCGCACGCAGCCTCAGCATGTACTCGCTCGCCTTTTGCTGTGCGGGGTTGTGCACGAGCTCGCGCCAGAAGGTGTACGGGTGGGGTGAATTGAGGATCACCAGGCGCGAAACGAGCTCCGGCGCAGCGCTCGCGAGGCTCCATGCCACGGCGCCGCCCCAGTCGTGCGCGACCAGGGTAAAGGGCGCGCCGCCGTTCAGCTGGCGGGCGAGGTCGCGGATGTCGGCGACGATGTGGCGCGCGCGATAGGCATCGACGCCGTCGGGCTTGTCCGACAGGTTGTAGCCGCGCAGGTCGGGCGCGACCGCGAGATGATCGCGGGAAAATTCAGCCAGCTGGTGCCGCCACGCGTACCAGAACTGCGGAAACCCGTGCAGGAACAGCATGAGCGGGCCTGCGCCCGCCTGCATGCTGTGCAGGCGAATGCCGTTCGCCTCGACGAACACCGAGCGCGCCGGTTGCGGCACGCTCACGGCCGTGCGCGGTCCGATCCGGGGCGGGTCGCATCCGCGGGCGGCGGTCCCGCGGGCCGACGCGCGGATTCGGGCTGCGTGGAGCGCGCCGCGGCGCCGGCGGCGCCGCCCTCGCCCGCCGCGCGCAATTCGATGTCCAGATTCTCGAACACGCGCGCATCGGCCCGTCGCCGGGCGACCGCACCGCGCGGGTCGAATTTGTCGAGCTCGCGCGTGACGTTGCGATAGGCCTGCAGATCGGCCTCGAATTTCGGATTCGCGGGATCAAACCCGGCCGAGGCGCGTGCGATCGTCATGCGCGCAAGCAGTTGCTCGCGGCGCTGCTCCATGAAGTGGATCACCTCGGCGACCTTCTCGGCCATCTCGTCCGCGGGCTTGGCGGCGTCCTTGGCACCGGGCTGGGGACCGCCCAGCACCTCCACCTTGGGCGCGTTTGCTTCACGCGTCTCGTCGCCGAACCACGGTGGCGGGTAGCTCGAATACCGGACCGACCCCGTCTGCGGGTCGCGCCAGCGATACAGGTCGGCGCAGGCCTCGGGCGCGAGCCCCGCAAGCACCCCAGCCAGCACGCCGACGAGGACGATCCGCATGACGAGAGCCTACTGCAAATCGGCCGCGCGGCGCGAGGCAGCGTACCGCAACAGGCTCTCAGGCAGCCGCGCGCGAGGGTGCACTCAGGCCGTCGGCAGCTTGTAGTCGGTGAACTTTTCGCGCAAAGTGAGCTTCGAGAGCTTGCCGGTGGCGGTATGCGGCAGCTCGTCGACGAACACCACGTCGTCGGGCATCCACCATTTCGCGATCTTGCCCTCGAAGTACTTGAGCAACGCCTCTTTGCTGACGTCCTGGCCCGGCTTCTTGATCGCGACGACGATCGGCCGCTCGTCCCACTTCGGGTGTCGAATGCCGATCACGGCGGCCTCGGCGATCGCGGGATGCCCGACGGCGATGTTCTCGAGGTCGATCGAGCTGATCCACTCGCCGCCCGATTTGATGACGTCCTTCGAGCGGTCGGTAATCTGCATGTAGCCATCCGGGTCGATCGTGGCGACGTCACCGGTCGGGAACCAGCCGTCGATCAGCGGATCGCCGCCCTCGCCCTTGAGATAGCTCGCGGCGATCCACGGCCCCCTGACCATCAGGTTGCCGAAAGCCTTGCCGTCCCAGGGAAGTTCCTTGCCCTGCTCGTCGACGATCTTCATGTCGACGCCGAAAATGCCGCGCCCCTGCTTGGCCTGCACCGCATAACGCGCCTCCTTGTCGAGCGCGGCCTGCTTCGACTTGAGCGAACCGACGGTGCCGAGCGGACTCATTTCGGTCATGCCCCAGGCGTGGAACACGGTCACGCCGAAGTCATCCTGGAAGCTGCGGATCATCGCGGGCGGACAGGCGGAGCCGCCGATCACCGTCCGCTTGAGCGTCGAGAAGCGCAGCTTGTTGGCCGAAAGATGCTGCAGCAGCATCAGCCACACGGTCGGCACGCCTGCCGACAAGGTCACCTGCTCCTGCTCGATCAGCTCGTAGACGCTCTTGCCGTCGAGGTGCGGGCCCGGAAACACCATCTTCGCGCCCACCATCGTGCAGGTGTACGGCAGGCTCCAGGCATTGGCATGGAACATCGGCACCACCGGGAGCACCGAGTCGTACGCCGAGAGGTTGAGCGCATCGGGCAGCGCCGCGCCATAGGCATGCAGGATCGTCGAGCGGTTGCTGTAGAGCACGCCCTTCGGGTTGCCGGTGGTCCCGGAGGTGTAGCACAGCGCCGCCGCGGTGCGTTCGTCGAACGTCGGCCACGCGTAGTGATCGTCCTGCTGCGCCATGAGCTCTTCGTAGCACTGCAGATTGGGAATCGCGCTCTTGGCCGGCATGTGCGCGCGATCGGTCATCAGCACGTAGTGCTTCACCGTCTCCAGCTGCGGCGCGAGCTTCTCGATCAGCGGCACGAAGCTGAGGTCGAAAAAAAGCGCCTTGTTCTCGGCGTGGTTCGAGATGTAGATGATCTGATCCGGGAACAGGCGCGGGTTGATGGTGTTGATCACCGACCCCATGCCCGAGATGGCGTAATAGAGCTCGTAGTGCCGATAGCCGTTCCAGGCCATCGTCCCGATCCGGTCGCCGGGCTTCACGCCGAGTGCCTGCAACACCTTCGCGAGCCTGCGCGCGCGGCGATGGGCCTCGCGGTAGCTGTAGCGGTGGATGTCGCCTTCCACCGTCTTCGAGACGATTTCGGTGTCGCCGTGGTTGCGGTCGGCAAAGCAGATCAGATCGCTGATCAGCAGCGGGCTGTCCATCATCAGGCCAAGCATGTTTCTCTCCTTCGGAGTGTCGCAGTACGCGAACCGGACCCCGGGCGCGGCCGGGGCGACCGACGTTACCCGCGGCCCTATGCAGTGTCAACGCGCCGCGGGCGGGGCGCCGGTCGCGACGTTCCGCTATTCCGAAGCGCAGCGCCGCCGCCCGTCATTCCCGGTAAAATCGCATCCCCTCCGGGCGCACCCCGGCGCCCAGCCAAGAACAGCCGGAGACTCACGCATGAGCGACGCCGCACCCTATTCCGTCCGCGACGGCATTGCCGTCATCAGCATGAACAATCCGCCGGTCAACGGCCTGGGCAGCGTCCTGCGCCCGGCCCTGATGGACGGCATCAAGAAGGCCGATGCCGACGCCGCGGTAAGGGCGCTGGTGATCATCGGTTCGGCGAAGGCGTTTTCGGGCGGCGCGGACATCCGCGAGTTCAATACCCCGAAGATGAACGTGCCGCCGTCCCTCCCGGAGATCAACGACGCGCAGGACGCGTTCAGCAAGCCGATGGTGGCGGCGATCGGCGGTTTTGCGCTCGGTGGCGGGCTCGAGCTCGCGCTGGGC
>Ga0210097_1000060_pt1 | contig 51401 bp, 47 predicted proteins | sample Joice_CattailNLA_2_FD_185521 | JGI IMG/M metagenome (GOLD analysis project Ga0210097, IMG submission 185521) | Wetland microbial communities from San Francisco Bay, California, USA, that impact long-term carbon sequestration - Joice_CattailNLA_D2... | ecosystem: Environmental > Aquatic > Marine...
CGGCGGCACCGGCGCATCGCCGATCTCATCGATCAAGCATGCGGGCACGCCGTGGGAACTGGGCTTGTCCGAGGCACAGCAGACCCTGGTGTTGAACCAGTTGCGCGGGCGCGTCGCGCTGCAGGTTGATGGCCAGATCAAGACCGGTCGCGACGTGGTGATCGGCGCGCTGCTGGGCGCGGATGAATTCGGATTCGCCACCGCGCCCCTGGTGGTGGAAGGCTGCATCATGATGCGCAAGTGCCATCTCAATACTTGCCCGGTCGGCGTCGCGACGCAGGATCCGGAATTGCGCAAGAAATTCACCGGTCAGCCAGAGCATGTGGTCAATTATTTCTTCTTCGTTGCAGAAGAAGTTCGCGAACTGATGGCGCAGATCGGCATACGCAAATTCGACGACCTGATTGGTCGCAGCGACCTGCTCGACACGAGACACGGCATCGCGCACTGGAAGGCGCAGGGACTGGATTTCTCCAGGATATTCCATCAACCCAGAGTGGCAGCCAGCGTAGCGCGCTATCACTCACAGACACAGGACCACGCGCTGGAAAAAGCGCTGGACAACAAACTGATCGCCGCCGCACAAAATGCGCTGGACAACAAACAACCTGTCGTCATTGACAGCGACATCTGCAACGTCAACCGTACCGTCGGCACGATGCTGTCGTACGAGGTCGCGAAGCGATACGGAAACGCCGGCTTGCCCGACGACACGATCAAGGTGAAACTCAAAGGCACCGCCGGCCAGAGTTTCGGCGCATTCCTGACGCGCGGCGTATCCTTCGAATTGCACGGTGAAGGCAACGACTATGTGGGCAAGGGGCTATGCGGCGGGCGCATTTCCATTATGCCGCCAGCCGAGTCCAGACTGGTCACGCACGAGAACATCATCGTCGGCAACACCGTGCTTTACGGAGCGACTTCGGGTGAATGTTATTTTTCCGGCGTGGCGGGCGAGCGATTTGCGGTGCGCAACTCCGGCGCGATAGCCGTCGTTGAAGGTCTGGGAGATCACGGTTGCGAATACATGACCGGCGGCATGGTGATCGTGCTCGGGCAAACCGGGCGGAACTTCGCCGCGGGCATGTCCGGCGGCGTCGCGTATGTGCTGGATGAAGACGGAGGTTTCGAAATGCGCTGCAACCTGTCCATGGTGGCGCTCGAGCCTGTCCCGTCTGAGGCCGAAGCCAGCGAGACAGGTGAAGTGGAAGCGCACGGCCGCGTCCATTTCAACCATCTGAACAAGGCCGATGAACACGCGCTGCGCGAACAGATCGAAAAACATCTGCGCTGTACCAACAGCCCGCGCGCCAAACTGATCCTTGATAATTGGGCAGCGTATCTGCCCAAGTTCATCAAGGTGATGCCGACAGAATATAGGCGCGCCCTGCAGGAAATCGCGGCGCAACAAGCCAAGCAGCCCGAAGGAAAACAAAAGGAGGCCGCATAAATGGGCAAGCCAACCGGATTCATGGAATTCAAACGGCTCAGCGAAGCCAGTTTGCCCGTGGCGGACCGGCGCAAGAACTACCGCGAATTTGTGCAACATCTGAACGACGAGCAGGCCAAGGTACAGGGGGCGCGCTGCATGGATTGCGGCATCCCGTTCTGCACCACGGGCTGTCCGGTCAACAACATCATCCCGGACTGGAACGACCTGGTGTATCGCGGCAACTGGCGCGAAGCGCTGGACGTGCTGCATTCCACCAACAATTTCCCTGAATTCACCGGACGCATCTGCCCCGCGCCGTGCGAAGCGGCGTGCACGCTGAACATCAACAACGACGCGGTCGGCATCAAGTCCATCGAGCACGCGATCATCGACAAGGGCGGCGAGAACGGCTGGGTCGTGCCGCAGCCCGCTGAAAAAAAGACCGGCAAGAAAGTCGCGATCGTCGGTTCCGGCCCCGCCGGTCTTGCGTCCGCACAGCAACTGGCGCGCGTGGGCCACAGCGTGACGGTGTTCGAGAAGAACAGCCGCATTGGCGGTTTGCTGCGTTATGGGATTCCCGATTTCAAACTCGACAAACGCCTGGTCGATTGGCGCATGGCGCAGATGCAGGCAGAAGGAGTGGAGTTCCAGACCTCGGTGTTCATCGGCAAGGAAGCGCCTGTGAAAAACGTCGCCAACGATGCGAAGAAGACCGTCACACCCGACGAGCTGTTGAAAAAATTCGATGCGGTGATCCTGTCCGGCGGCGCCGAAGCGGCGCGCGACCTGCCTATCCCGGGGCGCGAATTGAAAGGCGTGCATTTCGCGCTGGAATTCCTGATCCCGCAGAATAAGGAGAACGCCGGAGACGGCAAGAATCCGATCTCGGCTGCAGGCAAGCATGTGGTGGTGATCGGCGGCGGCGATACCGGCTCAGACTGCGTGGGCACCTCGAACCGCCACGGCGCGCTGTCCGTCACGCAGTTCGAAGTGATGCCGCGTCCGCCCGAACACGAAAACAAATTCCTGGTCTGGCCGAACTGGCCGGTCAAACTGCGTACTTCCAGCTCTCACGAGGAAGGCGCGGAACGCGACTGGTCCATCGTCACCAAGAAATTCACCGGCAGCAACGGAAGGATAGAAAAATTGCACGCTGTGCGCGTGGAATGGAAAGACGGCAAGATGCACGAGATCGCCGGCAGCGAATTCGCGATCAAGGCAGATCTGGTATTGCTGGCTATGGGTTTCGTCAGCCCGGAGCAGAAGGTGTTGGATGCCTTCGGCGTGGAAAAGGATGCGCGCGGCAATACCAAGGCCGACACGGAAAATTATCGCACCAGCAAGGACAAGGTATTCGCCGCGGGCGACATGCGCCGCGGGCAATCGCTGGTGGTGTGGGCGATACGCGAAGGCCGCCAGTGCGCGCGCGCAGTCGACGAATTTTTGATGGGATCATCGGTACTGCCTCGTTAACCCCCATGCCTTGCCAGTTCGGCCCCGCTAGGGGCGGGGAGGCGTTTGGGTTGCGAATTAAATCAATAAAGGGAGAAACATGAATTACAAATTGAAGAATGACACATTCCTGCGCGCGCTGTTGCGTCAACCCACCGAATACACACCGATGTGGATGATGCGCCAGGCCGGACGTTTTCTTCCTGAATATCGCGCGACTCGCAAGCGTGCCGGCAGCTTCCTCGGCCTGTGCAAGAACCCAGACTTTGCCACCGAAGTCACACTGCAGCCGATAGACCGGTATCCGCTTGATGCCGCGATCCTGTTTTCCGACATCCTGACCGTGCCGGACGCAATGGGTCTGGGTTTGTATTTTTCCGAGGGAGAAGGACCGAAGTTCAAGCGCCCGCTGAACGACGAAGCCGCGATCAGGAAACTGCGCGTGCCGGATATCGGCAAGGACCTGAAATATGTCACCGACGCGGTGTCGCAGATCCGCAAGGCGATCAATGGACGCATCCCATTGATCGGTTTTTCCGGCAGCCCGTTCACGCTTTCCTGCTACATGGTTGAAGGCGGCGGCAGCGACGATTACGCCAGAGTCAAGACACTGATGTACAACGAGCCGAAGCTGATGCACCATGTCCTCGAGGTGACCACGCAGGCGGTGATCGAATACCTGAATGCTCAGATCGAAGCGGGCGCACAGGCGGTCATGGTGTTCGATTCGTGGGGGGGCGTGCTGTCCCATGCGGCGTTCCACGAATTTTCGTTGGCGTACACGAAGCGCATCGTCGAGGGCCTGATCAAGGAAAAGGACGGTGTCAGGATCCCGTCCATCATTTTCACCAAGGGCGGCGGCCTGTGGCTGGAAAACATCGCCGATACCGGATGCGACGCGGTCGGGCTGGACTGGACCATAGACATCGGCATCGCGCGTCAGCGGGTCGGCGACAAGGTTGCGCTGCAAGGCAACATGGATCCCGCCGTGCTGTTTGCCTCGCCCGAGGCAATAAGCAGGGAAGTTGAACATATTCTGCGCAGCTACGGTTTCGGCAGCGGCCACGTGTTCAACCTTGGCCATGGCATCTCGCAACACACCAATCCCGATCATGTCGCGGCATTCGTCAAGGCTGTGCACGAGTTGAGCAGGAAATACCATTAGGTTGTCCTGACTGTTCGAACAAAATGGCCGCAGTTCTCCTGCGGCTTTTGCATTTCTGCGACAATCGAAACATTGATAATTGAGTAAATATGCCCATCGTTCGTGTCGCGCTTGATGTCCCGCTATCCACCCTGTTCGATTACACGGTGACGGATGATATTGCGGTTGCAATAGGCCAGCGCGTGACCGTGCCTTTCGGAAGAAGACAGCTGGTCGGGGTGGTGATGGATCGTATCGCCACCACCGATGTGCCACCGGAGCGTATCAAGCCGGTGACCAAGGTGCTGCTCGATAGTGCGCCCCTCTCGGCGGGGCTGCTTGAACTGCTGCGCTTTTGCAGTGACTATTACCGCCACCCGATCGGCCAGACAGTGTTGTCCGCATTGCCCGTACGGCTGCGCTCCGACAAGCCTGTCGCCCGAATAGCCAACCTGAACTATCGGTTGAGCGCTAGCGGTGCGGCGCTCGATCTCGAGTCCTTTCCCAAACGCAAGGTGGTGCAGAGACGCATACTCGCGAAACTTTCCGAGCAGTCATGCAGCATGGCGCAGCTTAAGTCGCTGTCGGCTTCGGCAGGAGTACAGCTAAAGGCGTTGGTGCGTGAAGGTTATGTGGAGCATTGCGACGATGCGACAACCGCTGTCGGGCACAATTTTGACAATCCTCATATCCTTTCCGGAGAACAGCAACAGGCCGTGGACGCGGTAATCCAGGCGAATGGCTATGGCTGTTTCCTGTTGTATGGCATCACCGGCAGCGGCAAGACCGAGGTGTACGTGCATCTGATGCATCATGCGTTGCAGCACGGCAGCCAGGTGCTGTTGCTGGTTCCGGAGATCAATCTCACGCCGCAACTGGAGAATTATTTCCACAGCCGTTTTCCGGATGTGAACCTGATCAGCCTGCATAGCGGTTTGTCGGAAGGCGAGCGTCTGCATAACTGGCAGCTGGCGCAAGCCGGTACGGCACAAATCATACTTGGTACGCGCCTGTCGGTATTCGCCGAGTTGCCCAGGCTTGCCTTGATCATTGTCGACGAGGAACACGACAGCTCATTCAAGCAGCAGGACGGCTTGCGTTATTCTGCACGCGATGTGGCGATCTTCCGCGCTAACCAGTGCGGCGTGCCGATCGTATTGGGTTCGGCGACACCGTCGCTGGAGAGTTATCACAACGCGCTAAGCGGGCGTTACAAAATGCTCAAACTTGCCGAACGGGCGCAGGCCGATGCACGCTTGCCTGCGGTGCGCTGCATCAACACCAGCCAGAGTGCGATGCACCACGGCATCAGTGAGAACCTGTTGCGAGAGATCGGGCTGCGCATCGAACGGCATGAGCAATGCCTGCTGTTCATCAACCGGCGCGGCTATGCGCCGGTGTTGATGTGCACCTCGTGCGGCTGGCTGTCCGGATGCAAACATTGCGCCGGCAAGATGGTGCTGCACCTCAGCGACAAACGCCTGCGTTGCCATCATTGCGGCTACCAGTTACGCGTTCCGCTTGCCTGCCCGGATTGCGGCAATGCAGACCTGCATCCGGTCGGCAGCGGCACGCAGCGAGTGGAAAGCGTTTTGCAGGAACGTTTTCCCGAAGCGCGCATCCTGCGTGTGGATCGCGACAGCACGCGCAACAAACGCGCCTGGCAGACCATGCTTAAACAGATACGTGCAAACGAAGTCGACATCCTGGTCGGTACACAGATGCTCGCCAAGGGGCACGACTTCCCCGCACTGACGCTGGTCGGAGTGCTCAATCCGGATAGTGCGCTGTACAGCAGCGATTTCCGTGCACCCGAGAAACTGTTTGCACAATTGGTTCAAGTGGCCGGGCGCGCCGGGCGCGCCGACAAGCCCGGCGAGGTATTGATCCAGACCGCTTTTCCCGATCACCCGTTGTTTCGCGCGTTGCAGACACACGACTTTGACGGCTGGGCTGCGTCACAATTGGCCGAACGGAAGATGGCGGGTTTTCCGCCATTCGTGTATCAGGCCATGCTGAGAGCCGAGGGAAAGCAGGAAAACGAGGTATACCGTTATCTTGGTGACGCTCGTACAGCGGCAATTGCATTGCAGCTTGATGTGGAGGTTTTCGGGGTAGTGCCCGCCGCACTGCCGCGCCGCGCCAACCACCTGCGCGCGCAATTGCTGATACAAGCGCGCTCGCGCAAAGCGCTGCAGAATTTTTTGCGCGCCTGGCAACCGCAGCTGGACTCACTGCCTGCTCCAAAACTGCGCCGTGCGCTGGACATCGACCCGCTGGAGTTTTAGAGTGGATAGCATGCCGAACACTGACCTCATTGCAATTCTTTCGGACATCACAGGCAGTGATGCGGTGCTGACAGGAGACTCTGCCGCGCCCTATTGCACCGATTGGCGAGGACGTTATTCTGGGAATGCGCTTGCGGTAATATTTCCGTCGAATACCGAGCAAGTCTCCGAAGTGGTGAAACTATGCGCCGCAAATCGGGTCGCCATCGTGCCGCAGGGCGGCAACACCAGCTTGTGCGGGGCCAGTGTGCCGCTGCCGCAAGGAGCACAGATCGTGCTGAATCTGTCGCACATGGACCGAATCCGCGCGATCGATCCGGTCAATTACACGATGACAGTAGACACCGGTTGCAAGCTGATCGATGTGCGAGATGCGGCTGAGCAAGAAAACCGCTTCTTTCCGCTGGGCCTGACGGCAACGCAGAAATATTGCGAGATCGGCGGCAATCTTTCCACCAATGCCGGCGGTGTCGGCGTGCTGCGTTATGGCAATATGCGAGACCTGGTGCTGGGCCTGGAAGTGGTCCTGCCGGACGGGCGCGTGTGGAACGGTTTGCGCGGCCTGCGCAAGGACAATACCGGCTACGATCTGAAACAACTGTTCATCGGCGCGGAAGGCACGCTCGGCATTATCACTGCCGCAGTGCTGAAACTGTTTCCTCGTCCGCAAACGGAAGCGACCGCGTGCATCGCGGTGCGCGACCCGGAGGCGGCGGTAGCCCTGTTGTCACATTTGCGTACTGTGTGCGGCGACAAGATCAGCGCCTTCGAGATCGTGTCGCGCTCCTGCTTAGATCTGGTGTTCAAACACATTCCAGAAACTTATGATCCTTTTGCAACCAGGCATGACTGGATCGTTATCACCCAGTTGGCCGACGTGTTGCCCGAACCACTGGATATAGCTTTGGATGCCACGCTGAAATCCTTCGGCGAAGGCGTCATCGAGTCCAATACCACCGCCGACAAAAATCTTGCCGAGCATTGGTGGAAGCTGCGCAAGAACATCAGCGAGGCCCAGAAACGTGAAGGCATCAGCATCAAACACGATGTGTCGGTTCCGGTCAGCCGGGTTGCGGAATTCATTGCTCGAGCAGACGATTCGCTGCGCAAGGCTTATCCCGGTATCCGTATCGTTTCATTCGGGCACATGGGCGACGGCAACATCCATTACAACATCTCGATGCCGGACGCCGCACAAAATGATTCATTCATAGCGCAACAGGAAGGCGCGGTGAACAAGCTGGTATATGAAGTGGTGCGCGAACTCGGCGGCAGCATCAGTGCCGAGCACGGCTTGGGGCAACTCAAGCGCGAAACCATCCGCGATTACAAGGAACCGCTGGAACTGGAACTGATGCGTATCGTCAAGCAGGCGTTCGATCCGAACGGGCTGATGAATCCCGGCAAGTTGGTGTGATACAGCAAACATAATATTGACAGACAGGAGGAGCATATGGCCGCCCAACCCGAGATCACCAACATGGCTTTGTTCTGTGATTTTGAGAACATCGCACTGGGTGTACGCGATGCCAAATACGCGCAATTCGATATCAAAAAGGTGCTGGAGCGATTGTTGCTCAAGGGCAGCATCGTGGTCAAGAAAGCCTATTGCGACTGGGAGCGCTACAAGGAATTCAAGTCGACGATGCACGAAGCGGCCTTTGAGTTGATTGAGATACCGCATGTGCGCCAGTCGGGCAAGAACTCCGCCGATATCCGCATGGTGGTGGACGCACTCGACCTCTGCTACACCAAAGCACATGTGGATACCTTCGTCATCATCAGCGGCGACTCGGATTTTTCACCGCTGGTCTCCAAGCTGCGCGAGAACAACAAGTATGTAATCGGCATTGGCGTGAAGGATTCGACATCTGACCTGCTGCGCGCCAACTGCGACGAGTTCATCTATTACGATGATCTGGTGCGCGCTCAGGAGGCGAAGCAGAGGCGCACCGCGAAAAAAACATCAGTAAAGGCCGCAGTGGGAAAGGCAAAACCGTCGCTCGTGAACAACGACGAAGACAAGCGCCAGGAAGCGCTCGATTTCATCGTCGAAACTGTCGAGGCGTTGATCGCCGAGCGCGGTTCGGACGAAAAGATCTGGGGGTCGCTGGTCAAAACCACGATGCAGCGCCGCAAACCAGGTTTTGCTGAATCATATTACGGGTACCGCTCGTTCAAGGAATTGGTGGAAGACGCGCAGAAACACAAACTGCTTGTTGTGGTACGCGATGAAAAATCAGGGCAATACACGATTCGTTTGCCTGCGGCAGCAGACTGATGAACAGGTCTGTTGAAGTACACGCGGGCTGGTGTTGAATACCTTAATTTGCCTGAAGGAGCAGTTTAAATAGCCTTTTGGACCGATAACAAGGGCCCGGCATAAGCCAAGCCCTGTTGATATTGTTAATCGGTGTAATGCGTGCAGCGAATTGTTCTAGTTGCCGGGCTTGCCGGCAAACAGGATCATTAGGCTCAGCGCGATGAAGGGAAGGAATACAAACAAAAACGGGAAGGAAATCATGATGGCACCTCCAAAATAATTAAAGGACTTGCGTGCACCACAGCAGGATTTTCTTTTTGGACAACAGACTGATAGTCTGATGGGCTGAATGTGAGTTAGCCGTGTGGCAGGAAAATAGTGTCACCATTTGACTCAAAATGCAAGAATCATCAAAAATTGATATGCATCAAATTACGGCTGCGCCATCTAACTAGCAACAATTTGTAGCAAGCTCACACACGATCCGACAGCACCCAAGTGATATAATTCGCGCCTATTTACAGGTGCCGCGTCAATGTCTGTTGTCCTGAATTTCAAATCCCATCTGGCCGAATTGTTTGCGCAGGCATTGCGCGAGGTTGCGCCCGATGCAACACAAATAGCAATATTGATCGAGCGCCCCAAACTTGCGGCTCATGGTGATTACGCCTGTAACCTGGCGATGCAACTGGCAAAGCCGCTGCGTAAAACGCCGCGCGACATCGCAAAGGCATTGCTCGCTGCATTGCCGGATTCCGATGTCATCGAAAAGTTGGAGATCGCCGGAGCGGGGTTCATTAACGTGTTTATCACCACGTCGGCCAAGCGGCACGTCGTGCACGGCGTATTGCAGGCCGGAGCGGGTTACGGTCATGTTCACCTCGGGGCCGGGCGCAAAGTCGGCGTTGAGTTCGTTTCAGCCAACCCGACCGGACCGCTGCACGTGGGACACGGGCGCGGAGCGGCGGTGGGGGATTGCCTGTGCAGCGTGCTGCATGCGGCGGGGTGGAATGTGACGCGGGAGTTCTACTATAACGATGCCGGAGTGCAGATCGACAACTTGACCCGTTCGGTGCAACTGCGCTGCCTTGGCATCACGCCGGACCATCCGTCGTGGCCGGAAGAGGGATATCGCGGCGATTACATCGCGGAAGTCGCAGAGGCTTATTTGGCGCAGGAAACGGTGGAGGCGGACGACCAGCATGTGAAAGCCTCCGGAGACGTGAAAGATGCCGAGGCGATCCGCCATTTCGCGGTGGCTTACCTGCGTCGCGAACAGGATATCGATCTGCGCGCATTTGGCGTGAACTTCGATGTGTTTGCTTTGGAATCTGCACTGTATACCGATGGCAAGGTCGATGAAGTGGTCAACATGCTGATCGACAGCGGGCATACCTACGAGCAGGACGAGGCGCTGTGGCTGCGCACCACCGATTTCGGCGACGACAAGGACCGGGTGATGCGCAAGAGCGACGGCACTTATACCTATTTCGTGCCGGACGTGGCCTATCATCTGGACAAATGGAGGCGCGGCTTCGTGCGCGTGATCAACGAACAGGGAGCGGACCATCACAGCACGATCACGCGCGTGCGTGCAGGTTTGCAGGCACTGGACGCCGGCATCCCGCAAGGATGGCCTGATTATGTGTTGCACCAGATGGTGACGGTGCTGAAAAACGGCGAGGAGGTAAAGATCTCCAAACGCGCGGGCAGTTATGTCACGCTGCGCGACTTGATCGACGAGGTGGGATGCGACGCGACGCGCTATTTCCTTGCTGCGCGCCACCCCGACTCGCAACTGGTGTTCGACATCGATCTGGCGAAATCGAAGAGCAATGACAATCCGGTGTATTACATCCAGTATGCCCATGCCCGCATCTATGCAGTGTTGGCGCAATGGGGCGGGGAGCGAAAACTTTTGATGAAATCGGATGTCAGTCTGCTGGATAACGAATATGAGGCCGCATTGCTGCAGAGGCTGATCGATTATCCGCAAGTGATCGAATATGCCGCACAGGAACTGGCACCGCACCTGATCGCTTTTTATCTGAAGGACTTGGCGGCCGATTTCCACAGCTACTATAATGCCTCGCGCTTCCTCGTCGAAGATGAAAAGGTCAAATTGGCGCGTCTGACATTGATCGCCGCCGTTGCACAAGTGATACATAACGGATTGGGCTTGCTGGGTGTGAGTGCACCCGAAAAAATGTGACGAAACTGGAACAGACTACAGCAGAACGGATACATCATGAGAAGAGAAAACGGCAATAGATCCACCTCTCCGCGCAAGGGAGGGGATTCGCTATGGGCAGGAATACTCGCTGGCATGGTGATCGGTGTCGCCATGGCCGCGGGCGTGGCATGGTTTCTGATGAAGTCACCCACGCCATTTCTGAACAAGGAACAACCGGCTCTGGCAAAACCGGATTTGGCCAAAACTCCTGCTGCAGCCGAACAGCCGGCAGCAGCAGGGGATGGCAAGCAGCGCTTCGAGTTTTACAAGATGCTGACCGACAAACAGGGTGCGACAGTCACGCCTGCAAGGCCGGCAGACAAGACGCAGACCAAACCCCCGGCGACGGACAACAAAACAACCGCAGTTTTTGAGCCGCAGATATTGCAGGCGGGCTCGTTTTCCAATGTTGGAGATGCTGAGAATCTGAGGGCAAAACTTGCTTTGCTGGGTGTCGAAGCGAATATCCAAAGCGCGGCAATCCCGGATAAAGGGGTGTGGTATCGTGTACGTGTGGGACCGTACAAAAATGCCGACGATATGAATCATGCGCGCAGTTTCCTGAAACAAAACGGGGTGGATAGCACCCCGATGCGTGCGCAATAAGCGTGTTTACAATCACCGATAGGAGCGATACATGAAAAGCATGATCAAAGGGTTGTTGGTTGCGGCAGCGCTGTTTGTCAGCGGCACAGCATTGGCTGATGCTCAACTCGGCAGGGATTACAATTTGCTCAATCCTCCACAGCCGACCAGCACGAAAAAAATCGAAGTCCTGGAGTTTTTTTTCTACGGTTGCTCACACTGTTATCATCTGCATCCGCTGCTGAGCGCTTGGGAAAAGAACATGCCCAAGGACGTGGAACTGACTTTCGTGCCCACCGTTTTCCGTGATTCATGGGAATCGATGGCCAACACCTACTATGCGCTGGAGAGCATGGGTAAACAGCAGCAGTTGGATGACGATCTTTATCGCGCCTGGAACGAACAAAACATGGCCCTGGTCGATGAAGACAGGGCTGCCGATTTCGTGGCCAGTCGCGGTGTGGATCGGGCGAAGTTCACCGCTGCTTACAATTCCTTTGCGGTGCAAAGCAAAGTGAACCGCGCCAAACAAATGATACGCATTTATGGGATCAACGGTACGCCAACCCTGGTGGTGGATGGCAAATATGTGATTGAAGGTTTGCAACCCGCAGACACTATCCGCGCGCTGAAAGAAGTAATCGTGTTGGCGCGCAAGTCGCATTAGAAATAGGCATCTTCCAATATTTCTTTCCCGAAGCCGGCAGCGCATCACGCGATGAATGCAGTTACGCCACTGAGAGTGGTTATCACCGGCGCTTCGAGCGGATTGGGCTTGGCGCTCGCGCGGCATTATCTTGAGCGCGGCGCAACAGTCGCAGCTTTAGCCAGACGCGGCGAATTGTTGCAGACGCTCACCGCTGAATTTTCAGACCGGGTATTTTGCTACATGCTTGACGTGCGCGATTCCCCTGCTTTACAGAATGCCGCGAATGATTTTATCGCGCGCGCGGGAGTGCCGGATGTGGTCATTGCCAACGCTGGTGTGAGCGTGGGTACACTCACCGAAGATGCCGCAGACCTGGCTGCCTTCCAGCAGGTGATGGATATCAACGTGCTGGGCATAGTGAAAACCTTCCAGCCTTTTGTCGGGGCGATGCGCGCTGCGCAAAAAGGCACCTTGGTCGGCATTGCCAGCGTGGCGGGAATTCGCGGCTTGCCCGGGGCGGCAGCATACTCCGCCTCCAAGGCTGCCGCGATTTCATATCTGGAATCCTTGCGGGTTGAACTGCACGGCAGCGGTGTGAAAGCGGTCACGATTTGCCCGGGTTATATCAAGACGCCGATGACTTCAATCAATCCTTACACGATGCCGTTCATACTGGATGCTGAGGACGCAGCGGGACGCATGGCGCTTGCCATAGCGCGGCAAACCCCGTTCACGGTTGTTCCCTGGCAAATGGGGCTGGTCGCTCGCATACTCGAATGGTTGCCGTGCTGGTTCTATGATTATCTGTTTGCCCGTGCGCCGCGCAAGCCGCGTGGATTCATCTAATTGGATTCACCGGCAAATCGCTTTATTACCAATGAGGCGCAAAAACAGGGTATTCCTCTTTGCCAATTTGGGCATATTTCTGTATTCTGGGAAGTTGTTAGACCCAAGTCCGACAAGCCTCCGGAATATGAGGCTATTCTCAAACTGTTAATTTTTAAGGAAGTCATGATGAAGAAGATTTATATTCTGCTGGTTATGTTGGCGCTTACCGGCACCGCTGTTGTAGTACCGCAATCCAACGCTATCGCGGCCAGCCAGTACCCCAATACAGGCAAAGTACTGGATACGATGGATGCGTCTATTTACACTTATATGCAAGTCACCAGCCCCAATGGGCCGGTATGGCTTGCCGCATCCAAGACCAAAGTCGCGAAGGGCAACACCATCAGCTATCCCGATGGCGCAGTGATGACCAACTTCACCAGCAAAACCATGAACCGTACGTTCGACAAGATCATCTTCGTCGATAAAATCAAAGTGGAAAAGAAGAAATAATCCAGGCATCCCGCAAAAACCCCCGGCTAACGCCGGGGGTTTTTGTTTTTCCAGCCATCACTGCGGTCAACTCAGCTTCCGCTTCAATACTTCGTTCAACTGAGCAGGATTGGCCTTGCCTTTGCTGGCCTTCATTGCCAGCCCTACGAAGAAACCGAACACTTTTTCCTTGCCGCTGCGGTATTCGGCCACTTGGGCAGGGTTGGCGGCGATGATCTGGTCCACGATCTTTTCGATCGCGCCGGTGTCGGAAACTTGCTTAAGACCCTTGTTCTCGATGATGGCATCAGCGTCACCACCTTCAGACCACATCGCGCGGAACACTTCCTTGGCGCCAGCGTTCGATATCGTGCCGTCGGAGATGCGCTTCAGCATGCCGCCCAACTGTTGCGGTGTGATCGGGCAATGCACCATTTCCAGGCCGTCGCGATTCAACTGTGCACTGACTTCACCAATCAGCCAGTTGGCGCAAATCTTTGCTTGTCCGGGAACAAAGTTCAGCAAGGCCTCAAAGTAATCGGCCGTTTCGCGTGTGGCTGTCAAAATGCCTGCATCATAGGCCGTGAGCGCGTATTCTCCGGTATAGCGTTCGCGCTTGGCTTCTGGCAGTTCCGGCAATGACATGCGCACCTGTGATTTCCATTCCTCGCTGATATCCAGCGGAAGCAGATCCGGATCGGGGAAGTATCTGTAGTCGTGCGCTTCTTCCTTGCTGCGCATCGCATGTGTCTCGCCTTTGTCCGGATCGAATAGCACGGTGGCCTGGTGGATCTTGCCGCCGTTCTCGATGGTGTCGATTTGCCACTGCACTTCGTAGTCTATGGCCAGCTGCATGAACTTGAACGAGTTCAGGTTCTTGATCTCGCGGCGCGTGCCAAGCGGTTCGCCCGGGCGACGCACCGACACGTTGACGTCGCAGCGGAACGAGCCCTCCTGCATATTGCCGTCGCAGATGTCTATCCAGCGCACCAGCGAGTGCAGCGTCTTTGCATAAACCACCGCCTCCGCCGCCGAACTCATGTCCGGCTCGGACACGATCTCCAGCAGCGGCGTTCCGGCCCGGTTCAGATCGATGCCGGTCATGCCGTGGAAATCCTCGTGCAGCGATTTGCCCGCATCTTCTTCGAGATGGGCACGCGTGATGCGCACGGTCTTTTCATAAGCGGGACATTTGCCCTGTGCTGGTACCTGAATGACGAGATGTCCGTTGCCGACCACGGGCAGTTCGAACTGGCTGATCTGGTAGCCCTTGGGCAGGTCCGGATAGAAATAATTCTTGCGCGCAAACACCGAACGCGGAGCGATGTGTGCACCGACCGCCAGGCCGAACTTGATCGCGCGCTCGACTGCACCCTTGTTCAGCACCGGCAACACGCCGGGCAGCGCGATGCTCACTGCGTCAGCCTGTGTGTTCGGCTCGGCACCATAGGCGGTAGATGCACCCGAGAATATCTTGCTGCTGGTCGAAAGCTGGGTATGCACTTCCAGTCCGATGACAATTTCCCATTGCATGTTTATATCCTTACAGCCCGATGTCTTGCGGCGCGCGATCATGATAATCGGTCACCTGCTGGTATTGGTGCGCGACATTCAGCATCCGTGCTTCGGTAAAGTAATTGCCGATGATCTGCAGCCCGACAGGAAGACCATTGCTGCCGAAGCCGCAAGGTATGGACATGCCGGGCAGGCCGGCCAGATTTACCGCGATCGTGTAGATGTCGGACAGATACATCTGAACCGGGTCGTCGCCTTTCTCGCCGAGGTTGAATGCGGTGCTTGGACTGGTCGGTCCCATGATCACATCGCAAAGCTTGAAGGCATCATCGAAATCCTGCGCGATCAGGCGGCGTATCTTTTGTGCCTGCAGGTAGTAGGCGTCGTAGTAGCCGTGCGACAGCACGTAAGTGCCTATCATGATGCGGCGTTTCACTTCCGCGCCGAAACCCTGTGCGCGACTCTTCTCATACATCTCGGTGAGATCAGAGTATTCCGATGCGCGGTAGCCGTAGCGCACGCCGTCGTAGCGCGACAAATTGCTCGACGCTTCCGCCGGCGCAAGAACGTAGTAAACCGGTACGGACAATCTGGAATTCGGCAGGCTGATGTCGACGATGGTTGCACCCAGCTTCTGGTATTCGGCAATCGCCTCGTTCACGCTGCCGGCAACATCCTGAGCCAATCCTTCGGCAAAGAATTCACCGGGCAAACCGATGCGCAGACCGGCAAGGGGTTTATTCAGGTCGCGCGCGTAATCTTCCTTGTCGCGCGGCAGGCTGGTGGAGTCGCGCTCATCGAAACCGGTCATGACGTTCAACAGCAACGCCAAGTCTTCCGCGCTGCGCGCCATCGGACCGGCCTGATCGAGGCTGGATGCGAACGCGATCATGCCGTAGCGCGACACCGTGCCGTAAGTCGGCTTGATGCCGGAAATGCCGCACAGCGCGGCGGGCTGGCGTATCGATCCGCCGGTATCGGTACCGGTCGCTGCCGCGCACAATCGCGCAGCCACTGCGCAGGCCGAACCGCCGGAGCTTCCGCCGGGCACGGCTTTTTTATCCCAGGGATTTTGCACCGTACCAAAATATGAAGTTTCGTTGGACGATCCCATCGCGAATTCGTCCATATTGGTCTTGCCCAGATTTACCGCGCCGGAGTTGTTGAATTGCTCGATCACGTGCGCGTCATAGGGCGCGATGAAGTTTTCCAGTATCTTCGAGCCGCAGGTGGTGCGCCAGCCTTTGGCACAGAAGATATCCTTCTGGGCGATCGGGATGCCGGTCAGCGGCTGCGCCTTGCCGCCGGCCAACAGCGCATCGGCCGAGCGCGCCTGCGCCAGGCTGGTTTCGGCATGCGTGGTGATAAAGGCGTTCAGCGCGGGATTGAGCGTTGCGATGCGGTCGAGGTAGAGTTGCGTCAGCTCGACACTGCTGATTTTCCCGGTCCGCAGCGCGCCGCCGAGTTGTTGCAAACTGTTATTCAACATGTTTCGGACTATTCGATTACTTGCGGAACGAGATAAAGACCTGCCTCCACTTGGGGTGCCAAGGATTGAAAAAGCTCGCGTTGATCCGCTTCCGTCACTACATCTTTGCGCAGACGCTGCGACACATCCTGGGCATGGGACATCGGTGTGATGCCTTTGGTGTCGACAGCCTGCATTTCGGCGATCAGGTCAAAAATACCTGAAAGCTGCGCGCGGGCAGATTCGATTTCCGCTTCGTTCATCGCCAACCGGGCCAAACGGGCGACTTTGCGGACATCTTCATTGGTCAGGGACATAGAAAAACTTTATTGAAATAAGGCTAATAGGGTATCATACGAAAGCTTATTGGCAAGGGTTTGTTGGCGCACTTCATTGAGACAGGAAAAGAACATGTGGGGATTTTTGAAAGGCTATTTTACAAATGATCTGGCGATTGACCTCGGCACAGCGAATACGCTGATCTGGGTGCGCGGACAAGGCATTGTGCTGGATGAACCTTCCGTGGTGGCGATACGCCAGGAGGGCGGGCCGAACGGCAAGAAAGTGGTTCAGCAGGTCGGGCTTGCCGCCAAGCAGATGATGGGGCGCACACCTGGCAGCATCACCGTCATCCGTCCGATGAAGGATGGCGTGATCGCCGATTTCACTGTCACCGAGTTGATGCTCAAACATTTTATCCGCAAGGTATACAAGGCGGGCATTTTCAGTCCCAGTCCGCGCATCGTGATTTGCGTGCCGTGCGGATCCACACAAGTGGAGCGGCGCGCGATCCGCGAGTCCGCAGTCGGCGCGGGCGCGCGCCGCGTGGAGTTGATCGAGGAGCCCATGGCCGCCGCGATTGGCGCGGGTCTGCCGGTTGAAGAAGCAAGCGGCTCGATGGTGGTGGACATCGGCGGCGGCACCACCGAAGTGGGCGTGATGTCGCTGGGTGGAGCGGTATATTCGGGTTCAGTACGTGTCGGCGGCGACAAGTTCGACGAGGCGATCATCAATTACATACGCCGCAATTACGGCATGCTGATCGGCGAGACCACCGCCGAAGAAATCAAGAAGACGATAGGTTCCGCATTTCCCGGCAGCGAAGTGCGCGAGATGGAAGTGACCGGGCGCAATCTGGCCGAAGGCGTGCCGCGCAGTTTCACGATTTCCAGCAATGAAGTGCTCGAAGCGATGACCGATCCTCTCAACAACATCGTCAGCGCGGTAAAGACCGCGCTTGAACAAACTCCGCCGGAACTCGGTGCGGACATTGCCAACAAGGGCATGGTATTGACCGGCGGCGGCGCGCTGTTGCGCGACCTTGATCGCCTGCTGATGGAAGAAACCGGCTTGCCGGTGCTGATCGCCGACGATCCATTGACTTGCGTGGTGCGCGGTTCCGGCATGGCCCTCGAACACATGGACAAGTCAACCAGCATCTTTACCACGGAATAATATATACGGTTTTTCGGGATGATGATGGCACAGTCGCCGGGTGACCGGTCTGATGCCATTTGGTAATTTGGCCAGATAGTTTGCGCTTTCAGCAGCGGTATATTCGATACCCTGCTGGTTCTCCAAAGATTTGCAATGGAATTGAGTTGATAGACGGTACGCAATCCTTCCGATTTTTCAATCGCGGCCCCAGTCCGGTAGCACGTCTGGTTTTTTTCGCGGTACTTTCTCTGCTACTGATGTTCGTGGATACCCGCTATCGCTATCTTGAGTCGACGCGCAACGCGTTGTCGATACTGGTATCGCCGATACAGCGATTGGCGAACATGCCAGGCGCGGTGTGGGATATGTTCGGCAATATTTATATTACCCAGAGCACTCAACGTGATCTGGCAAAGCAGAACGAAGAATTGAAACAGCAGCATCAGAGCGATGCTGCACAATTGCTGCAACTGCAGGCACTGCAATTGGAAAACCAGCAATTGCGCAATCTTGACGGGTTGCCGATACGCAATGAATTCAAATCGCAGCTGGTAGAAATCCTTTATACCGAACGCGACGTTTTCAGTCGCAAAGTGTTCGTCAACAAGGGCGCAAATGCCGATGTACGGCTCGGACAAGTAGTGATGGATGAAAACGGAATCGTCGGGCAAATCACCCGCGTCTATCCCTGGCTTTCCGAAGTGACTCTGGTCACTGAAAAGGATCATGCGGTCCCTGTGCAGGTATTGCGCAACGGATTGCGTGCCATCGTGTTTGGCGCGGGAGATACCAGCCAGTTGTCGCTGCGTTATATGCCGAACAGTGCGGATATTCAAAACGACGATGTGCTGGTTACTTCGGGCATAGACGGTACCTATCCGCCGGGCATCCCTGTCGCCAGGGTGATAAAAGTCGAACATGATCCGGCCTATCCTTTCGCACATATTGTATGCCTGCCCTTGGCGGGAGTGGACAAGCACCGCCATTTGCTGATCTTGTCCAGCATGCCCAAGATGCCTGAACGTCCCGATCAAAAGTCAGCGCAGGAGAATTCCGAATATCGCGTTAAGGCCAGGAGAAGTAATTAGATGCCATCTCTCTCCTTTCAGGTCAAGCAGCAAATCCATCGCCCTGTCAGCAACATATTTATTTTGTCCAGCGTGGTGATTGCGCTGTTTTTGAACGGACTGCCCTGGCAGGGTATCGGACTGATGCTGCGTCCGGACTTCGTCGCATTGGTCATGTTGTATTGGTGCACACACAAACCGTTGCGTGTCGGGATCGGGATATCATGGGCGGTCGGGATACTCGCCGATGTGTCAGGCGCCAGTCTGTTCGGACAGCACGCGCTCGCATATACAGTGCTCGCATTTGGTGGCGTGGTGTTGCATCGCAGGCTGCTGATGTTTGATTTGCGCCAGCAGACCATACAGGTGTTCGGGATATTCGTGATGACCTATGCTGTATATGCGCTGGTGAATTGGCAGGTAAAAGGATATGTGGTGTGGCCTTATTTCCTTGGTTGTCTGACCTCGACGTTGCTGTGGATGCCGCTAAGTGTCATGTTCCTTGCAATGAGGCAGAAGAGAGCGGACCGTAATCGCACATGAACAAACGCGTTGAGTTCAAGAATCATCTGCGCGAAATATTCCATTTCCAATTGCGGTTGGTCGGCGGCATCGTTTTTGTATCGGTGTTGCTGGCAATTCTGCTGTTGCGTTTTTTTTATCTGCAGGCGATCCGTCACAGCTATTACCAGACTTTGTCCGAAAGTAACCGTATCGCCGTCGTTCCCATCGTTCCCAATCGCGGCCTGATACTCGACCGCAACGGCGTGGTGCTGGCGCGCAATTATTCCGGCTACACGCTCGAAATTAACCAGAACAAGACGGCAGACATCGATGCCACGATAAACAAACTTTCCACGCTGGTCGAAATCACCAACAAAGACCGAAGACGATTCAAAAAACAGCTTGCCGAGAGTCATAATTTTGAAACGCTGGTGATAAGAAATCGGCTGAGCGATGTCGAAGTCGCGCGCTTCGCCGCGCAGCAGTACCGATTTCCCGGTGTCGAGATCAAGGCGCGGTTGTTTCGAGATTATCCCTATGGCGACAAAATGTCCCATCTGCTCGGCTACATCGGACGCATCAATGATGAGGAGGCAAGCCAGCTTGAAGAAAGCGATCAGACGGCAAATTACCGCGGTTCGGATTACATCGGCAAGACCGGCCTGGAGCAGAGTTATGAACACGACCTGCACGGCACGACCGGTATAGAGCAGGTAGAAGTTGATGCGGGAGGAAGGGCGGTGCGCATGGTATCAAGCACCGCTCCGGTTTCCGGCAACACGCTGATATTGAGCATCGATGCCAAACTGGAGGAAATCGCCGAGAATTCATTCGGCAACTATCGCGGCGCACTAGTGGCGATAGACCCGAACAACGGCGAGGTGCTGGCCTTTGTCAGCAAGCCTGGCTACGATCCCAATCCATTCATCGACGGCATCGATACGCAGAGCTGGGATGAACTGAACAATTCCCCTGATGTGCCCCTTAACAATCGTGCACTGCGCGGCCAGTATCCTCCGGGCTCGACCATCAAGCCATTCATGGCTCTCGCCGGCTTGAATTACCAGATCCGAAAGCCCGAACAGACCATCAATGATCCGGGTGTATATTATTTGCCGGGCAGCAGCCGCCAGTATCGGGACTGGAAGGCGGGAGGACACGGCACAGTAAACATGTTCAAGGCCATCCAGATGTCATGCGACACATATTTTTACGGTTTGGCCAATGAAATGGGAATTGACAACATCTACAATTTTCTGTCGCGATTCGGATTCGGTCAGAAGACCGGGATCGATATGGAAGGCGAGGCTTCCGGTTTGCTTCCATCCCAGGAATGGAAGATGAAACGCTACCAGCAAATCTGGTATCCCGGTGACACGATATCCGTCGGTATCGGACAAGGCTATGTTTTGGTCACTCCGTTGCAGCTCGCATTTGCCACCGCCACACTGGCGAACAACGGCGTTGCATACCAGCCCCATCTGGTAAAAGAAGTGCAAAGTCCGAACAGTGACGAGAACCGTTTTATAGCCAGTCAGCCTTTGCGCGATTTGAACATCAATCCCAAGGACCTGGATCTGGTCAGGCGCGCGATGGTGGCAGTCACACAGCCCGGCGGCACCGCGGTTTATGCATCCCTTGGGGCGCCTTATAAAATCGCCGGCAAAACAGGCACCGCACAAGTGGTTGCCATGAAGCAGGGAGAAAAATATGATGCCAAAAAAGTCGACGAGCGGCTTCGCGATCATGCTTGGTTCATTGCTTATGCCCCCGCAGACAAACCCAAGATCGCGCTGGCGGTGCTGGTGGAAAACGGCGGACATGGCGGCGGAACTGCGGCACCCATCGCGCGCAAAGTGCTCGATTATTACCTGCTCGGCAAAATACCAAAGCCGTTGGCAGCTTCAGAAGTGAAAGAGGGAGGCGAACATGACTAAGCGGCAATTCTGGCTTCGCTTTATCGCGCACATCGACCAGCAACTGCTGCTGGGCATCAGCCTGCTGTTGCTGACCAGCCTGCTGGTGTTGTACAGCGCGGATAACGCAAGCTGGGATCGCCCGCTCAACCAGATGCGCAACATCTTGGTGGCGCTCTCCATCATGTGGCTGGTCGCCAACCTTCCGTTGCATTATCTGATGCGCACCGCCGTTCCGATCTATGTATTGGGAATGGTATTGCTGGTCGGCGTGGCACTGTTCGGCGAAATCAGCCACGGTGCACGGCGCTGGTTGAACCTGGGCGTGATGACCGTCCAGCCTTCGGAACTGATGAAGATCGGCGTGCCGTTGATGATGGCTTGGTATTTCGAGAAGCACGAAGCCACGCTCACACTGAAAAATTATTTTGTCGCCGCACTGCTGTTGATGATGCCGATCGCCTTGATCGCGCGCCAGCCGGATCTGGGGACATCGCTGCTGATCTCGGCAAGCGGATTCTATGTTTTGTTCCTGGCGGGGCTGAGCTGGCGCATCATCGCCGGGCTGTTCATCGCGGCGTTGGCAAGCGCACCGGTGCTGTGGTCGATGCTGCATGAATACCAGCGCCACCGCATCATGATGCTGCTCGATCCTTCGCAGGATGCGCTGGGCAATGGCTACCACACCATCCAGGCGACCATCGCTGTCGGTTCCGGCGGCATCCTCGGCAAAGGCTATCTGAACGGCACGCAAACCCATCTCGATTTTCTGCCCGAACGCACCACCGATTTCATTTTCGCGGTCTACTCCGAGGAATTCGGCCTGCTCGGCAATCTGATCCTGCTGGCGCTCTATTCCTTTGTGGTCTGGCGAGGTTTCATCATCACCTCGCATGCTTCGACATACTTTACGCGCCTGATGGCCGGCTCCATCACGCTGACCTTCGCCACTTATGCGTTTGTCAACATGGGCATGGTCAGCGGTATCCTGCCCGTGGTCGGCGTGCCGCTGCCGCTGATCAGTTACGGGGGCACATCCATGCTGACCCTGCTGCTCGGATTTGGTATGCTGATGAGCATAGAGACGCACAAGAAGCTGGTTAAGACTTGATAAAATCCTGCTATATCAAAGTTCAACCCGCCAAGCCGTTCGAAAACGTCAACCAGGATGTTACTTTCAGGGAGATTGCATGAGCAATAAGGCTGCTTTCATCATCATTGCATCTATGATGCTCGCCGCTTGCAGTACGGTTCCCCATCAAAAGGCCGAAACGCCTGCTGCAGCCCCTGTGCCAAACGCCGGAGGCTACCTTCCGGGCGATGGCCCCGGCACCGATATTCCCGCCGATCTTGATTCAATACCGGATGCCGTACCGAAAGTAGAGCCGTTGCACCGTTACGCGAACCGTCCCTATATTGCGCTGGGGAAAACATACAGGCCGATGACCGTCGTTGGAAATTACAAGGAGCGCGGCATCGCATCATGGTACGGCAAAAAATTCAATGGCGAGCGAACATCGAGCGGCGAGATATACGACATGTATGCCATGACTGCCGCACACCCCACGTTGCCATTGCCCAGCTATGCACGCGTGACGAATCTTGCCAATCACAAATCGGTCATTGTGCGTGTCAACGACAGGGGCCCATTCATGGATGACCGCATCATCGATCTTTCATACACCGCGGCCTACAAGCTGGGCATCATCGGTGACGGCAGCGCAGAAGTCGAAGTCGAAAGCATCAATCCCAATGTCATGGTCAAAACCATTACCGCCAGCACTGTGCAAAGCAAGCCGTTGGAAAACCCCGCACCGGCAGCTGCAGCGGTACCCGCAGCTGGTATTGCGACTGCTGAAGCCGCCGCGGTGAAACCCGCCCCGGTTACGCCCGTTGCCGCCGCCGCTCCACCGCTTTCCGCGCCTACAGTTGCTGCTCCTGCTGCCACCGCTGTTGTTGCCGCCCCACCTGCACCACCAGCCAATGCTGTTGTTGCTCCCGTTGCAGTTTCTGCTGCGCCAGCGAAACCAGACTCTTCCAATACCGCCGGCACTGCGCCGGTTGTCAACGCATCTTTGGGATCGAGCGACACCGCCGTTTATTTGCAGCTCGGCGCATTCAGTTCACAGGCCGGGGCAGAAGCTTATCTCGACAAAATGCGCAGGAAACTTGGTGATACCGGCAAGAAACAGCTCAAGCTGACGACAAATAACAAGGACGGGCTTGTGCGCGTGCATATAGGTCCGTATGCCAACCAGAATGAAGCGCGGAGCAGCGCAGAGAGCATGGAAGACAAGCTCGGCTTCAAACCGATGGTGAATTTGCCATAGCTTGTACTTTTAACGTATGGATTTTATAGGACACAAACATGTTCAAACATGCTTGTCTACTCGTGCTCATGGCTTTGACGCTGTGCGGGAATGTGGCTTTCGCGCACGCCGCGGAATGCAGGGGAATCAACTTTCCGGATCAGGTTCAAATCGAAGGCAGCACGTTGACGCTCAATGGCTTGGGCATGCGCAAGGCGACTTTTTTGAAAATCAACGTATACGTCGCGGCGTTGTATGTGGCCAGGACATCAAAAGATCCCGATGTCATCATTGGATCGAACACGCCCAAGGAACTGATTCTGCATTTCGTGCGCGATGTGGATGGCAGCGACCTTGCTGATGCATGGGATGAAGGCTTTGCAAAGAACGCGAAAACGCAACTATCTGCCTTGAAGGAGCGCATCGCTACGCTCAAAGGCTGGATGGCCGATGTGAAGACCGGCCAGCAGCTGATCTTCGAATTCAAACCCGGGTCGGGCATTCAGGTGGCGACCGACGGAGCGGTGAAGGGAACGATCAAGGGCGATGATTTCGCCCAAGTGTTGCTTTCGATCTGGCTTGGCGCAGACCCGCCGAATCCCGAAGTCAAAGCGGGGCTGCTTGGGGGCTCCTGCAGTTAACCGCACACTCTGTTCATCCCGGCACGCGCAATACCAGACCCTTCAGATACGCTCCTTCCGGAAAACTCAACAACACCGGATGATCCGCGCTGGCATGCAGATGATGCACGATCTGCGCATCCACGCCTGCATCGAGCGCGGCACCGGCAATGATCTTCTGGAACAAATCCTCGCTGATGCCGCCTGAACAGGAATAAGTGCACAGCAGGCCGCCCGGCCTGAGCAATTTGAACGCCAGCAGATTGATGTCCTTGTAGCCGCGCGCGGCCTTTTCGGCGAACGCAGCGGTGGGGGCGAACTTGGGCGGGTCGAGGATGATCAGGTCGAACTTGCGTCCCTGGTCGCGCAGTGTGCGCAGCCCCTGGAACACATCGGCTTCCTGCCATTCGGCGCACGCTGCATCTAACTCATTGCTCGATAAATTCTCTGCGGCTAAGCGCAAAGCCTCTCCCGACGCATCGATGGACAGCACCGACTTCGCACCGCCGCGCAGCGCATATAGCGAGAAGCCCCCCGTATAGCAGAAACAATTCAGCACTTCGCGGCCAGCAGCCAGTGTTTCGGTCAGCGCGCGGTTGTCGCGCTGGTCGAGATAGAAGCCGGTCTTTTGTCCTGCCACCACATCAACTTTGAAGCGCAGGCCGTTCTCGACCACTTCAACCGCATCGGGCAAGGTGCCGCACAGCACGCCGTTGCGCGATTCCAATCCTTCCAATCCGCGCACATCGGAATCGGAACGCTCATAAATGCAAACCGGTTTGCAAAGATCTTGCAATATGTTGGCAATCGTATCGCGCCAACACTCCGCACCTGTGCTGCCGACCTGCATTACCAGCACATCGCCATATTGGTCGAGTACCAGTCCCGGCAGGCCGTCCGACTCGGCGTGGATCAAACGCATACCGCTGCTGTCGTGCAAAAGGCCCGGGTCGCTGCGTGCCTTTATCGCGCCGGAGATTTTTTTGCGAAAGAATTCCGCATTGATGATTTCTGCTTGATGCCATGACCAGACCCGCGCGGTGATCTGCGAAGCAGGGTTGTATGCCGCCCAAGCGAGAAAACTGCCCGTGGCATCGCGAATCGGAAGCGTTGCTCCGCTGGCTGGCGCCCCATCGACGCGCTCGATCGCGCCGGAAAATATCCATGGATGGCGACGCAGCAGCGATTTTTCGCGGCCCGGTTTAAGGATGATGCTGGGCGGTGCGTCTGCATTTCCGACAATCGCCGTGCTGCGGCCGATCGGTTTGCCGTCTGCTTGCTTGCCCTGTTTGTCACGGTTGCGAAAATCCCGGTTTCCTTGCGAGGGGCGTCGAGGTGTCGAAGGTGATCCGGTCCTTTTTCCGGTCATATTTTTTCTTTGGATTTATTTTGCGGCTTTTTCTTTGCTCGGGGATGAGCTGCATCGTAGATCTTGCTGAGGTACTGAAAATCGAGATGGGTATAGACCTGGGTGGTGGAAATGCTGGCGTGGCCGAGCATCTCCTGCACCGCGCGCAGATCACCGGAAGATTGCAGCACGTGTGTGGCGAAGGAATGGCGCAGCAGGTGAGGGTGCACATTGCTGCTGATGCCCTGCTTGATACCCCATTGTTTCATGCGCAGTTGCACCACGCGGGGCGATATGCGCGACCCGCGCTTTCCGACGAACAGCGCGGCCTCGCCTTTCCTGGCAATCTGGTCGCGAACAACCAGCCAGGCTTTCAGCGCGGTGATCGCGAACTGCCCGAGCGGCACGATGCGCGTCTTGCTACCTTTGCCGGTCACACGTATTTCACCCGAAATCAGGTCGAGTTGTTCCGGGTCAAGGTCGACCAGTTCCGCCAGCCTCAGCCCGGAGGAATAAAACAATTCGTATATCGCCTTGTCGCGTATCGATTCCGCGGTGTCGGTTGGCAGATCGACCATGCGTGACGCATCGTCGGGCGACAAAGCCAGTGGCAACTTCCGCGGCGACTTGGGTGCTCGCAGACCTGTGCAGGGGTTGTCTGTCAGGCCATGATCGCGCATCAGATACGTGAAGAAACCGCGCCATGCCGACAACATCCGCGCCAGTGAACGACCGCCCAGCCCCTTGCTGTGCAGTTGCGCGATATAGCGGCGGATATGGTGGATACCGAGATCGGCCAGCGGGGTATCCGAAGCCAGCTCGAACAAACGCCTGAGATCGCGCGCGTAATTTTCGGCGGTCAGATCGGAATATCGTTTCTCGTTGCGCAGCCAAGCCAGATAGCCGTCCAGGTATTTCTGATTCGACAATTTATCCGGCATGACTAGGAGTAATTCAACAGCCTGTCACTTATCAAGGTGGGGTTGCATCGCGCTGCCCACAGCTTCGGCGATGCGTTGCAGAAACACGGTGCCCATCTCGGGATAAAAGCGTTGCTTGTCTTCACTGGCGATCACCATCAGCCCGATGGTGTCAGCGCCGACACGCAGCGGCATATAGGCATAAGAGTGCAATTGCGGCGCGCGCTCGCCAAACCATGAGGCGGTATCGTGGGCGGGATGATGCAGGCAGACCGGTTGGGGATGCGAATCGGCAAATGCCAACACTTCCGCGCTGGGCGGATCGTTCTGCCACAGTTTCAGTACCGTGTGCGGTATCGCAAAGATATCGCGCAACAGATGCGGGATCATTTCCTGCAGCGTAGCGAGGTTGCTCGCGGCGAATAGCGCGATGACGAATTCATGCACCTTGTGCTGCAGCGCATCGTTTTCCTGCGCGATCGATATCATTTCGCGCAGCTTCCTTTCCAGTTCCTTGTTCTTTTCGCGCAAAGCGAGCAACTGTCGTTCGCTCAATGATATCGTGCGGCCACCATGCGGGTGCGGCAGATTGATCTGTGCCAGCATTTCCGCATGGTCCTCGAAAAACTGCGGGTTGTCCTGCAAATATCGCGCAACTTCTTCAGCTCTCATGGACATTCCCCTATAAATTGATTTCGCCTGTAAAAACCGTAATCGCCGGGCCGGTCATTTGCACCGGCTGGCCGTTGCCATCCCATGTGATGGACAAAACACCGCCACGCGTGGCAACGCTCACCGGGTTGTCCAGCAAACCACGCCGGATGCCTACTACAACCGCGGCACAAGCCCCGGTGCCGCATGAAAGTGTTTCTCCTGCACCGCGTTCGTATACGCGCAGACGGATGGAATGGCGATCCATTACCTGCATGAAACCTGCATTGACGCGCTTGGGGAAGCGCGGGTGATGTTCAATCAGCGGGCCAAGCTTTTCCACCGGAGCGCTTTCGATATCGTCCACCACCAGCACCGCATGAGGATTCCCCATCGACAGCGCGCTGATATCCAGTATTTCACCGGCGATTGAAAGTTGCTCGATGACCGCGCCGTTACCCCCTTCGAACGGGACAAGCGCCGGATCAAAAACCGGTTCGCCCATGTTGACCGTCACGCGCCCGTCCTGTTCGAGCCGCGGGCCGATCAGGCCGCCGCGAGTTTCCACCGTGATCTCGCGTTTTGCAGTGAGTTTTTGATCGTGCACGAATCGCAGGAAACATCGTGCGCCGTTACCGCACTGCTCCACTTCGCCGCCATCGGCATTGAAAATGCGGTAGCGGAAGTCGGCTTCCTTGGTCACGGCTTTTTCGACGATCAGGATCTGGTCGCAGCCCACGCCAAAGTGACGGTCGGCGAGCATGCGCAATTGTTCGGGACTGAGTTCGATGTCCTGGCGTACGCCGTCGAGCACCACGAAGTCATTGCCGGCGCCGTGCATTTTGGTAAATTTGAGATTCATCGCATCAATTCCTTGTGCCGGAAACACTCGGTGGTGTGGTCGTTGACCATGCCGGTAGCCTGCATGTGAGCGTAGCAGATCGTGCTGCCGACAAACTTGAAACCGCGCCGCTTCAACTCTTTGCTCATCGCATCCGACTCCGGAGTGCTGGCGGGGATATCGGCCATGCTGCGCCGCTTGTTTTGTATGGTTGCGCCATCGACGAATTGCCAGATGAATCGATCAAAGCTGCCGAACTCATCCTGCACCTGGAGAAATCGCTGTGCATTGATGACCGCGGACTGTATTTTCAAGCGGTTGCGCACGATACCCGTATCCTTCAATAGCGATTCTATTTTATCCGCATCGTAGCGGGCAATGCGCCGCGCGTCGAAACCGTCAAAAGCCGCGCGATAATTTTCGCGCTTGCGCAGGATAGTGATCCAGCTCAAGCCGGCCTGGGCACCCTCAAGGATCAGAAACTCGAACAGGCGCTGGTCGTCGTGTACCGGCACCCCCCACTCGGTATCGTGATATTTTTGATACAGAGCATCGTCTCCTGCCCATGCACAGCGTTTCATAATCTTGCTTCGGACTCGTGGGGGCGGGTAATAAACTTCACCGCATCGCGCCAGATGCAACGGTCCATCACCACGTTGATGCCCGCTTTTTTGGCGCGCAGCGCGGCTTCCTCATGAATAACACCGTCCTGCAGCCAAAGGGTCATGATACCAAGCCTGATGCAGCTTTCGACGATTGCGGGAACATGCTCCGAAGCGCGGAACACATCCACGATGTCCGGCAGCTCGGGCAGGCTTTCCAGACTGGGGTACGCCTTTTCGCCCAGCACCTCCGTAACCAAAGGCCGCACGGGGAAAATGCGATACCCGAAACCTTGCAAACCCTTTGCAACGCGGTGACTCGGGCGCGCCGGGTTCGGCGACAAACCCACTACCGCGATACTGCGTACCTCATGCAGCAGTTTGCGGATATAGTCTGGAGCAGGATTGGAGAATTGCATGGAGGGCTCAACGAATATTGTGCGACTATAATATACCATCGCTAATCAAATCCAGAGAGTTGATGCCATGAGCGCGATCCACGCTTCCCAGCTGAACTTCTTTGCCGCACATGCGCCGTTTGATCACATGGAGCCATCACATCTGTTGTGGATGCTGGAACGCATGAGTCTGGCCTATTACGCGAAAGGTGAGGTGATCATTTCGCCGCAACAGGGCAATGTTGAGAAATTCATGGTCATCAAGCAGGGTGAAGTGCTTGGCGAGCAGGCGGTGGCACAGGCTAACGATGCCGACGCATGGCTTGAACTGGTCGAGGGCGAATGCTTTCCGCTCGGTGCGCTGTTGGCGAACCGTCCGGTCGCCAGTGTCTATCGCGCCGGTAGCGATACTTTTTGCTTCGAACTGGCAGCAGCCGATTTCAACACTTTGCTCGGGATGAGCGCCCCCTTCCGTGATTTCTGCACACGCCGCATCGCCAATCTGCTGGAGCACTCCAAACAACTGATACAGGCGCAGTACACCCAATCGAGTGCGGAACAGCAATCGCTGACCAGCCCCTTGTCCGCGATCATACGCCGCGAACCGGTGACCTGTGCTCCGGAAACCAGCGTGCGAAAGGCGCTTGAGCTCATGCAGGAGGCCAAGGTCGGCTCCATGATCGCCGTGGACGGGGAACAGCGTCCGCTCGGCATCCTCACGTTGCCCGATGTGCTGGAACGCATCGTGTTGCCGCAGATCGATCTCGAACAGCCGGTGATATCCGTCATGACCACGCAGTTGACCTCGCTCCCTCCGCAGGCGCTGGCCCATGAGGCGGCACTGGTGATGGCCAAGCACGGTTTCCGCCATGTGCTGGTGGTCGAAAATGAAAGGCTGGTAGGGCTGGTCTCGGAAAAGGATCTTTTCGCTTTGCAGCGGGTCGGGCTGCGCCAGATCGGTACGACCATCCGTAATGCAAACAGCATAGCGATGTTGCAGCAATCGGCCGCCGATATCCGCCACATGGCGCACAACATGATGGCGCAGGGCGTGGCACCGGAGCAACTCACGCAATTCATTTCCACGTTCAATGATCTGCTCACCGTGCGCGTGATCGAACTGGAGTGTGCCGCAAGCGACATGCAATGCAGTTCGCCGTCGGAAGGATTTTGCTGGATGGCTCTGGGTTCGGAAGGGCGTTTCGAGCAGACTTTGAAAACCGATCAGGACAATGCATTGATCTTCACCGTGCCGCCGGGCAAGACGGCGGATCAGGTGCGTGCACAGTTGCTGCCGGTGGCCAAGCGCATCAATACGGCGCTCGACTTGTGCGGATTTCCGTTGTGCAAAGGCGAGGTGATGGCTTCCAACCCGAAATGGTGTCTCTCGCTGGATGAATGGAAACAGGTATTCGATGAATGGGTGGATCAGGGCGCGCCTATGGCATTGATGCATGCCTCGATATTTTTCGATTTCCGCGCGCTATATGGCGCACAAAATCTGGCTGATGAATTACGCAGATGGCTGGCGCAATTGGCGCGCAACAACGAACGCTTTTTGCATCAGATGGCCGCCAACGCGTTGCGTAACCGTCCGCCGCTGGGCGTGGTGCGGGATTTCGTATTGGGCAAGCAGAACACCCTTGATCTCAAGTTGAACGGCATCACACCCTTTGTGGATGCGGCACGCATCTTCAGTCTGGCGACGGGAGGAAGCCACACCAATACCATACAGCGCCTGCGTCAGAGTGCTCCCGGATTGAACATTCCGGACAGCGAAGTGGAAGCGTGGATCAATGCCTTCCTGTTCATCCAGTTGTTGAGATTGCGCCATCATTATGAAGCGAATGCCAATCAGGAAGACGCGGAGGCGCATCCTATGGACAATCTGATCGATCCGTCGCAGCTCAACGAGCTTGATCGCCGTATCCTCAAGGAAGCATTTCGCCAGGCACGCAAAGTGCAGGCCAAGTTGACCGTGGATTATCAACTTTGAAGGCAATGCTGCAACGCTGGTTATCGCCCAAGCCGCGTCTCGGACCAAACCAGGCGGCGCGATTGTCAGCCTGGCGCGCGTTACCTGCGGGCACACAAACAACGCCCCTGGAGAACCAGCGATGTGTGGTATTGGATGTCGAAACGACAGGACTGAACCTGATGACCGATACGCTGATTTCCATCGGCGCCGTCGCGGTGGTGAACGGACGCATCGCGTTGGGCGACAGTTTTTCAGTCATCTTGCAGCAACGCACCAGCAGCCGTAAAGAAAATATTCTGGTGCATGGCATATCCGGGTCGGTTCAAATGGAAGGAACCTTGCCTGCCGATGCCTTGCTGGCGTTTCTGGAATACCTGGGCAAAGATCCGCTGGTCGCTTTCCATGTTGCATTCGATGAAACCATGATCCGGCGAGCCATGCGTCAATATCTTGGTTTCTCATTCAGGCATTCCTGGCTGGATCTGGCTTATGTCATGCCGGCACTTTATCCTGAACTGATGTACAGCCATCGTTCACTGGACGACTGGTCGCAACATTTCGGTTTTCTCAACGAGGATCGCCATAATGCCTTGGCCGATGCACTGGTGACGGCGCAATTGCTGCTGGTTGCTTTCAACGACGCACGCAGAAGTGGCGACCCGAGTTACGACGGGTTGCGCAGTTTGGAACGGACATATCGATATACCAGCGGAAAGAGATGAGACTTTACCCTCCGTACATCAAGGCTATTGCCGGTTTGCTTGTAATTAATCTGGGTTTCTATACAATCTGACAATCTCACGCAAGCTGCCAATCTCAAGCAGAGCAGCCCGAGATAACTATTCCGATCCAACCGCATCAATAACAAAGGAGAACAGCTATGGATAAGAGCGGCGAGGCCTATTGGAAGGCTACGTTAAGTTTGGTAACCAAAATACTGGTAGTCTGGTTCCTGGTTTCTTTCGGTGCTGGTATCTTGTTTGCCGACTGGCTGAACAACATACACTTGGGTGGTTATCCGTTGGGCTTCTGGTTCGCCCAACAGGGATCCATATACGTCTTTATTGCGTTGATCTTTGTCTACGCAAAGAAGATGGGCGAGATCGATCGCAAATTCGACGTTCACGAATAAGGGGATAACCATGGATCTGCAAACAACTATCTATCTGGTGGTGGGCCTGAGTTTTGCGCTATACATCGGCATCGCCGTATGGGCGCGTGCCGGCACCACCAGTGAATTTTACGCAGCCGGCGGGGCAATTCATCCACGTATAAACGGCATGGCCACGGCGGCAGACTGGATGTCTGCAGCTTCCTTCATCTCCATGGCCGGTTTGATCGGCTTCATGGGATACGGAGGAGGTTTGTTCCTGATGGGCTGGACAGGCGGTTATGTGCTGCTGGCAGTGTTGCTGGCCCCGTACCTGCGCAAATTCGGCAAGTTCACCGTGCCGCAATTTATCGGTGACCGCTACTACTCGAAGTCTGCCTCGACAGTGGCGGTGCTCTGCCTGCTGGTGGCATCGCTGACCTACATTATCGGCCAGATGACCGGCGTCGGTGTCGCGTTCTCGCGCTTCCTCGGCGTTTCCAAAGATGCTGGCGTGTATGTCGGTATGGCTGTCGTGTTCACCTATGCGGTATTCGGTGGCATGAAGGGCATCACCTACACCCAGGTCGCTCAGTACGTCGTGTTGATCTTCGCATACACCATCCCGGCGATCTTCATTTCGATGCAGCTGACCGGCAATCCGATCCCGCAGTTGGGCTTGGGTGCGCACATGGCGGGTAGCGACATGACGCTTCTGGCCAAGCTCGATAACGTCGTGACCGAATTGGGCTTCGGCAAGTACACGACGTCTACGGCAGGCAGCACGCTCAATATGTTTGTCTACACATTTTCACTGATGATCGGTACCGCGGGTCTGCCGCACGTCATCATGAGATTCTTTACCGTTCCGACGGTTGCTGCCGCGCGTTCTTCCGCAGGTTGGGCGCTGGTGTTCATCGCAATCCTTTACACCACCGCTCCGGCAGTGGCTGCCATGGCGCGATTGAATCTGCAAGCCACGATAAATCATGCCGTGACTACCGGTGGTGATATTTTTGCACCGGATTCCAGTATCAAGGCCTCCGAGCAACCGGGCTGGATGGGCCGTTGGGAAAAGACCGGTCTGTTGAAATTCGAGGATAAGAACGGCGATGGCCGCATCCAGTACTACAACGACAAGTCTACGGATCCTGAATTTATCAAGAAAGTTGAAGCCGCTGGATGGAAAGGCAGCGAGTTGACCGTAAACCGGGACATCATGGTGTTGGCCAACCCCGAGATCGCCTTGCTGCCCAACTGGGTGATCGCTTTGGTGGCTGCCGGCGGTTTGGCTGCGGCGCTTTCCACCGCAGCTGGTCTGTTGCTGGCGATCTCTTCCGCCATATCGCACGACCTGATCAAGGGCGTATTCAAACCCGATATCAGCGAGAAAGGCGAGTTGATGGCGGGCAAAGTCGCCATGGCGTGTTCCATCATCGTTGCCGGTTATCTGGGATTGAATCCGCCCGGCTTCGCGGCTGGAACGGTGGCGCTGGCGTTCGGTATCGCCGCCAGTTCGCTGTTCCCGGCCATCATGATGGGCATCTTCAGCAAGAAGATGAACAAGGAAGGCGCAATGGCCGGGATGTTGTCCGGTCTGTTCATCACCCTGTTCTATGTGTTCGCGCACAAAGGCTTGTTTTTCATCAAAGGTACCGAGTATCTGGACTTGATCGGCGGTAAGAACTCGTTCTTCGGTATTACACCGGAAGCATTCGGTGGGGTGGGTGCAATGATCAACTTCTTCGTTGCCTTCGTGGTGGACAAGTTTACCAAGGAACCGCCGGAACACATTCAGCACCTGGTGGAAAATGTCCGTACACCTCGCGGGGCAAAAGCGGTAGACGGTGTCCACGCATAGTAAATTGGCCTGTTTGTAACATTAACCCCGCCGCGTTCCGGCGGGGTTTTTTCTTGGAGAGACTATGGTTTTTGATATCAGTGTCGCAATGACATGGGTGTTGTTTATCGCGTTATTCCCCATCGCGTTCTTCTGGTTGAGGCGCGCCTGGCGCATCGCGGTGAAACGCGATTTTTCCGAGGTCGCACTGAAGCATGGTGAGCCGCCCGTCAACCAGCAGAAATACGCGCCGTATGCCGCAACCATCAACCTGTTGGCGGGAGTGATCGTGGTTGTGGTCATCATAGGCGTGCTGGCCGCATATTTTAATTACGCAACCTGGAGTGCTATTGCCGGCACCACGATATGGCTCAAGCTCATCGCCGATTTTATTTTGCACCGCCATGCCCATCCGATCGTCCTGAAAAGGAAGTCAGAATAAGATTTGTTACGAACCATGATCGGCGTGATGATTTGATCAAATTGCCCGGACGTCGAACTGAGGTAGAATGCCCGCCATCAATTTGGTAATACGCGCCCGTAGCTCAGTTGGATAGAGTATTGGTTTCCGAAGCCAAGGGTCACAGGTTCGACTCCTGTCGGGCGCACCAACAAATGTGAAAGGCTTGCACCCCAATCGGTACAAGCCTTTTTTCAATTCACCCGTCACGCCGGGCACTCAATCTTGTGGCCGCTTTGTACCAGGCCTGCCATTCATCGTTTCCAGTAATTGCAACGTTACGTGTCCAAAGCAAATATAGTTTAATATGCAATCAGTGGATAACAATGTTTTGTTGCGGGGACTTATGGGTGAATGGGGTTGGGGCATGGGTGGTTTCGGCATGTTGCTGTACTGGGTGCTGCTCGCCCTGTTTTTCGCGCTGCTGGTGAAATACGCCTCGGGCTCTGGCACGGAGAAGGATAAGAGTGCGCTTGATATCATCAAGAAGCGGTATGCTCGCGGCGAGATGAACCGAGAGGAATTCGAGCAAAAAAAGCGCGACCTGGAGAAATGATCAAGTACCCAAACAGGTCTGAGATGTTGGCTGCTTTGAACGGGCGCACCACATTTCAGTAATCCATACAAATAACGGTATGAATGTCATCACCTTGATGCAAGGGAAGACGAATCCGGGCGATCCAGCGCCGGCGCAGAATTTCCCCTGACCCGTTTCCGGTATTGGGCTTAAGTCCAATAGACCACGCCAGCCTTTCAAATTACGATTATGCAAAGCTCCAAAGAGAATTCCACGAAAATCAAGCGTGCAAATTCGAGCAGGTGAAATGAAATAAGCTTGGACAGGAGAAACGCCTTTGAACTATTCTTTGAGAAAGTACACGATCATCGGTGTAGTTTCTTTAGCCCTTTTAGTCCTTCTGGCAGGGTGCGCCCACGAACCCAAGCCGTCGGCAATAGAGTCGGCAAAGGGGGCGCTCGACGAGCTCCGTGCGACGGTCAGGGAGCAGGTCAAGGACCCGGTAAAGGCAGCCGAGCTGACAGGCTTGGTTGATCAAATCGAACAGCTTACTGTCGAGGCGAACAGTGACCTGAATGCTCACGAGACCAAAATTCGGGCACTGACTGCGAACTATGACGCGACACAGGAAGATTTCAAGTCTGCCTTCCGTGAGTTCGATGCGAAGAAGGTCAATCGCCAGGAACGTGTCCTCGCGATCGATCGGCAAACAAAAAATCTCACCACGGAAGCAGAATGGAAAGCCATTGCCAAGGCCGCGGCACATGCTGACGAGGCGATATTACGGGCGGTGCAGGGGATCTAGCGGCAGCACGAAGATGGAATAAAAATGAAAGGAAGGCGCACATGTTAGCTGCAATCTTGGCGTGGTTTCTCCTGTCATCTTCAGGCTCATCACCATTGTTTGTTTCCATGCAAGAAGTGCAAGCGTCGATCAAGGCGGATGTTGGCGACAAGGCACGCCGGTCGGAACTGCTCTCCGTCATCGACGAAGCCGAAAAGACGACCAAGGAATACGGCAAGACCATGGGTAAGCTCACCGAGGAGTTTACAGGTCTGGTGCAAAGTCATGCTACACAAACGGCCGACATTCAGCCGTTATTGAAGAAATCCCGAGAGGACACTGAAGCATACCAGGACCAGATGGTGAGTTATCTGTTTGCCCTGAAAAAGAACATGTCCCGCGAAGAATGGGACAGGGTCTTCCCGGCAAAGCAGGGTCAGCCGGAGAAAAAATAGTGCACGGAAGATGCCGATCGCAATAGAAACATGGCAGACTGAACAATGAAGTTTTTTGATATTGAAATCTGACAAGAGAAAACAAGTGAACAAGCTAACATCTGGCCAATCATCCCGAGAGAACATCATGAGAAAATTCGCATTAATGCTAACTTGCCTAATGACACTGGGACTCAGCGCATCTGTTTACGCCGTCAACTGGGTTCCGATTTTGAAGGACACGCCTGCGGAAAAATTCAACGAGGATGACATGCGCATTTTCCTGGATACCGCCAAGAAAGCCATGAACGAATTGCCCGATGGGAAAAGCCTGACATGGGAAAACCCGGAGACCAAGGCGCATGGCACCATCATGGTAGAAATGACGGGTACCCGCCGCGGGCAAACCTGTAGACGTCTTAGCATTGAAAATGTGGCCGGCAATCGCGAAGCGAAAACCGCGCTGGATTTTTGCCAGAACAAGGATGGCAAATGGGATCTCATGGTTCCTTAGAACAAGCGGGCTTGCCGGCTAAGATCGTCGTTGCCGTGGTCTCACCTGCGGAAAAATCTTACTGCGATTTATTCCATCCCTTGCCCGGGTTGAATAGTTTCATCTTTTTCGCTTCGGTGGCTGAAGCTGGCCCGAGATCCTTCTCGTACACGATGCCGTTGTGGTTCACGATAAAGGTCTTCACACCCGAGTTTCCATATGAAGCCGGATAGGCGACGACGGCAAAACCGCCGAACAGTTTACCGTTCACCATGTAGTCGAATGCGCCTTCTGGTGCATCCTTGCCCTGCGCAGTGAGCATGCGGTAGTAGTAGCCATGATAAGCCTCGGGTTTGCCGGCTTTCGTCTTGGCACCATAACCCTCGTTTACTGCCTTCGCAACGAGCGGCCCGAGCGGACTCGCTGTTTCACCTTCTTTCGTCGGCCAGAACAAGCCATCTTTCTTTCCGGGTGACGACAAGAAACTTCTCGCATAGTCGGCCAGCCCGTCGCCGTTTGCGTCGCTGGAAGCGTATTCGCGTTGCGCATCCACGATCGCGAGCAGCGTCTGGATGGTGTCGAGCTCGTTGCGGCCGACACGGCGGTTAATGACCTCCTCATGACCTGCCTCAGCATCAAAGGACCACTTGCCAGCCTTTTTGGTCAACGGTGCCGGGAAAGGCCAATCGTCATCGCCGGCATTGAGAATAGCCTTGGCGTCACCCTGCATCGAGATGCTGTTTTTCTTGTCGTATGCGGCGAGAAATTTCTTCCAGTCCGCTGCGTCAGACACCTTGTCGCCGCTGAAGAGCCAGCTCTTCGATTTGGGTCCGATCACTTCCAGCATGCCATTCACGTTTTTGGCCCGCACTGCATCCACCAGCGCCTTGACTGCATCTTCCGGAGTGGCGAATGTCCTTTGCTTTGCCACCTTGGGTGACGCACTCGCAGACGGAGCTTTCTTTTCCTGGGCTTGAACTCCGGATGCCGCGACCGCCAGCATTACACCGGCGATCATTGCGACTATCATATTCGTCTTCTTCATATTTGTTTTCTCCAGATCGAGTGGGGTACTGACCGGCTAGCGGCGCCTTCCGCCACCGCCACCGCGCATCCCGCCGCCACCGCGCATCCCGCCACCCATGGAACCGCGGCTCATACTACCGCGATGGCTTGACTGACGGGTCGATGCCCCATTGCCTGCACCCGAGAAACCGCCGCCCTGGTAACCGCCTCCACTGGGGCGATTGGCAGGTTGGGCCCGGTCCTGCTGCGGGCGATTCTGCATACCACCTCCGCCCGCGCTCCCCGCATCAGCGCGTCCACGGAACTGATCGCGCGACTGCACATCCCTGGTGTTTGCGCCACGGTTGTATTTTTGCGCCACGGCCGGGTTCTGGTACGCCACACCTTTGCGATGGTTGACGTTGTGGTTCCAGTTTGGATTGTTGATGTTGGTGTGGTTGTAACGATTGAAATTGTTGATGTTCACATTGACGCTGCCGCTGTGCCAGGCGGGCCGCGCCCAGATCGCCGCACCTACGAAAATCCCTGCGTGAAACGAAACGTAGGGTGTGGGGTAGACATAACGCGGGGGATAAACGTAGTAGGGGGGATAATGCGGATACCACCATGGTCCGTAGATCGAGTACGGGTTGTAGATCGGCACATAAACCACCTCGGTTTTGGTGGACTCGATGATGTAGATCGTTTTGCCGTCCTGCTCCTCCTTCGTCACTTTCTGCTCCGGCGAAGACTTGAGATTGCCGGCAGCAACTGCCTTGGCGCGCAAGCTCTGGATGGTATCCATCACGGCCTTTTGGTCGGCGAGGAAGGCATCGCCCAGCTTCTGCGTCCAGGCGAGGTTTTCGTTCATCTGTTTCAGCGCCTCCGGCACGGCCGTCATCGCCTTGACGCTCGGATCCCACGATTGCTTCTGCATCGCGTCCTCCAGGGCCTTGTCCTTGACTTTCGGGTTGGCCTGCACCCAGCGGGCAGCCTCGACCACCTCCAGCGGGTAAGTGGATGCCATCAGCATCTGCGCGATCAGCGAGTCGGGATACAGCGCGATGGGAGCGAGTAACTGGTCGAGCTCCGTTTGCTTTGAAGCAGCCGGTGTTGCAGACGCCGATGTGGCTGATGCCGGTGCTGTTGCAGCGGTTGCGGATGCTGCCTGTTCGGACGGGGCAGGCGGCGCCTGATCGGCAAAGGAGACGGATTGGGCAACCAGCGCCGCAGCCAGCGGCAGCGCGAGCAGCACTTTATGAACCATATCGAACGTTTGCGAACGACCGGATTCATTGATGTTGGCCATGATGCATCTTGTCATGGGTGCTTCCTCCATGCTTCGTGAATTCAATTTCAACGATCTTTGTTTCCTGCCTGGTTTGCAAGATCAGGCCGGGCCGATATCAGTTTTGACATTCAATCGTATTTACTATAAACGATACCATCAATATCCGGTAATTGGACCAAAGTCCTACGGGCCGATTTGTATCACCGGGCTGTGACGATGGCCGATACGACGCCAGTCTAGAATCCGGCGCCCCAGCGATGCTGCCACGCGGCACCCAAGGCTTTGATGTCGCTGCCGGTGCGCGTGGAGGTGCCGGAGATGGCGGAAAGCTTGATCGAATTCTTTCGATAGATGGGCAGCGCTATAGTTGCGCCCACCCGAGTGTTGTTTAGTTTGTTATCGTTTGCCACGCCGTTGGTCGTGGTACTTCCGCCGGTAAAGAAGACCGCGTCGAACGCCACCCAGATACCGGAACTGAAGCTGCGTATCACATGGCCTTGCAGTGCATAGATCGGCGCCTGCGTGAAAGTGCCGCCGTTCTGAAAATCACTGTTGTCGGTGTAATAGGTGATGCTGGGGTCGATTTCCCAAGTCCAGCTGCCCCATGCCTTGGAGATGCCGAGCTCGGGCTTGAACGACCAGCGATTGTTGCCGATGTTGACGATCTTTGTAGCGTCATATTGCCCCCAGGGAGCCGATACCTGGAGACTCGCCCCTATGATGAGGTCTTGCCGATAGCCCGCGAATTCCTGCAAGGAAAGCGCCGGCGCCCCGACAAAATTGAACGAGAAACGAAACCGCGGATCGGCAAAGCCGGACACATTGCGCGACACCGGCTGGCCTTCATAAAGTGCATTGCCCGCAAGCGTCACATAGGGCACTATCACGTCGAATTTGGCGGAGTTTCCCCATGCTTCCATTGCGCGCGCATAGGCGATGACAGGACTGTTGGTGCGGAGGTATGCATCCGTCAATGGCACCGACGGTTCGAACAACACGTTGCCTTCGGAGTATCCGTAACCCGCGATCAGAAAGTTCATGCCCACCGGCGCGTTCGAGAAAGCGCGCGGCTCGATGTCCTGTGCCTTTGCATTGGATGAGCAGATGGCGAAAGCTACTAACGCAAGCGCCTTTTTTGCGCATGACATATATGCCTTAAGCCGATAACGGAATTCGGCGTCAGTCGTTGAAGGTCGCGCCCTTGATGACGGACGGGTCGGCCAGCTCTGGTGCGGGGTAGATGGTCATGAACTTCACGTTCTCGAAAGGGATGACTTGCATGGCACCTTCGGCTTCGACGATGACGGTGCGCCTTTTCATGATCTCCTCGACTCCCACCTTGCGCCGGTAGGCATCTTCGGTTTGTTGCTGGAAGGATACGCTGATCTTGCTTCCGTCCATGAAGTGGATCACCAGTCCCCGCGTTTGCTTGTTTTCCATCATCAACTCCCTGGGTTGTTCAAAAACAAAATCGCCTGTCGCACTGCCGTATGTATCAGTTGCCTAGTACGTGCCCGTCAGGAAAGCCTGCAGGCCAGAATAGCCCATCTTGAGCTTGCCGTCGAAGTTCGGCCGGTTCACTTTAACGTTGACCGAGAATGCGTTGTAGCCCATGCCGACGCCGAAGTGTTTGCTGAACATCCAGGTCGCGCCCGCCCTCAGATCGGACCAGTACCCATCGTAGCCTTGACTTTGAATCTGCAAGTATTGCGCCTGGGCGTCGAGGTACCACTGAGGCGCTATGGCCCATCCGCCGCGCACGCCGATGACCGGCAGAGGTGCTGGCAAATTACTCGTCTTGCTCGTGAAACTGGCGCTCGACGTGGTAGTCCCGTCGTTGTAAGTGGCAGTACCGGAAAACTGCAACGACATATCCATATAATGCACACCGGCTGAAGCGGCGACTTCGTAATCGGGTTTGCGCATGAACGCATACTCGTACGCCAGTTCGTAGACCGTGAGCTTGCTCTGCGATTCCAAATAGCTGCCGGATTGGAAGGTATAGTCGCCCCAGCTGAGGTCCTGAGCGAGGGTCTTCGTGCGGGTGATGTCATTGTTGAAATACAGGAAGCGCACATGCTGCGTGGGGGTGATGCGCCACAATGCGTCGATGCGCGTGCGCGTTGCGTCGCTGGGTTTGTTTAAATTACTGTTGAAATCGATCACCTGATCGTTGGCGGCATTGCCGTTCAGGCTGACCTTCATATCCGTGCCCACAATAAAAGCACCGGCTTCGACGACGAATCTGTTGTCGAGCAAGCCCTGTGCCGGCGTAGTGGGTTCAGCAGGTGCGGAACTCGGTGACGGGGACGTTTCAGCAACGGCTAAACTTGATCCAAGGGCGCAGATGAGACTAGCCACTGCCAGCGGCAATAGTTTGATCGGTTTTATTGTTCGCATGGTCTCTCTCCTGAATTCAGTGGATATGTGTGGATGACAGGGCAATGTTTAACTTCGGTGCCGGAGTTTTTCAAGTTACTCAAAGACCGAAAATATATCCATTAGAACAAATTACTTCAGTTGCATGACGATGTCGATAGGACTTTGGTCCTATCATCGCGCGACTTTGTCCAAGCCTATGATGCCAACAAACAATAACCCCCGCAACCGGACTTGAACAACGGTAGAATCCCGGCCAGTGCGCATTCGGCCCGATTCGTTTGACGAATGTATGGTCCCATATTAACCAGGAGAGAACAATATGAAGAAGATCGACGCGATGGTTTTGGCAGTGTGTGCATCCGCGTCATTGTTTTCTTCAAGTGCCGATGCACAGACGGAGGATGAATGGCAATTCGGGGCGACCATCTACCTCTACCTGCCCTCGATCAGCGGCACGACCGTGTTTCCGCAGTCCGGTTCAGGCAGCGATGTGGGAGTCGATGCCAGCACCATCATCGACAGCCTGAAGTCCGTGTTCATGGGCACACTGGAAGCGCGCAAAGATCGCTGGGGCGCGTTCACGGATGTGGTGTATGTGGATCTCGGCAATTCGGTATCGGGAACCCGCGGACTCACAATAGGCGGCGTGCCGCTGCCGGTAGATGTCAGCGCGAATGCGACCTTGGGCCTGTATGGAACAGCGTGGACAACGGCGGGTACCTATCGTGCCGTGATGGATCCGAAGTCACCCGTTGACCTGTTGGCGGGTGCCCGCCTGCTCGACATTACCGAGTCGCTGGACTGGCAACTCAGCGGCAACATCGGGACTATTCCGGTACCCGATCAAGCAGGCAGCCAGAACGCCAACCTCAACTTATGGGACGCGGTCGTCGGGGTGAAGGGACGATATGGTTTTGGCTCAGACAAGAAATGGTTTGTTCCGTATTACCTCGATGTGGGAAGCGGCGAATCCAAATTGACTTGGCAGGCGATGGGCGGTATCGGTTATGCGTTCAAATGGGGCGATATCATGGCCGCGTGGCGCCAACTCGACTATACGATGTGGCCGGGAAGCGACATCGAGACGCTGAGCTTCAACGGACCCTCAGGGTTCATCGGAGCGAGTTTCAACTGGTAATGCGCAGGGCGGCCGCAACGCAGCCGCCCTTCATCATCGTATCCTGATGAGTCATCTTTCAGGTGTTATGTGTTACTTCTTTCCGGATTTCTTGGGGGCTTTCTTGGGAGCCGCCTCGAGCGCGATCGCCAGCGCTTGTGTGTAAACTGCCTCGACCTGGTCGCCCTTCTTGATGTTCTTCAGTTGATTAGGGTCTTGCACCGGGAGATCAACTGTATTGCCCTGGGGGCCGCGTAGCGTGATGAATTTTTTCTTGGTGTTCACCGCCACGACGTTGGCGAGTATCGTGACTTCCTGGCCGACGGCACCGGCCGGCTTCGCACCCTGAGGAGCTCTGATCATGGCGCTCTGTCCGCTCGCGGAGGGTTTGCCTTTGCCACCCTTCTTGAGTTCAAGCGTAAGGGATTGGGTGTATTCGGCTTTGACCTTGTCGCCCACCCTGATCTGGTCGAAGTTCCTGACTTCCTCGGAGGCATTGATGATGACGATCTTGCCGTCGGATCGCTTTAGCGTTACCTCGCGGGTATCCTTGTTGATGCCGACCACGGTGGCGGTGACTTTGGAAGTTTTGACCGCCATGGCCATGCCGGGCGCAGTCGCAACCGCGGCGCTGGTGTCTACACCCTGATCGGCGTAAGTAGTAAGCGGCATGGCGACAAGACCCGCACTGAACAGTGCAGCAATAGTGATGGCTCTGATTTTCATTTTGGTACCTCCAGTTGTTAAAAATATAATACTAATGCCCATTGCCGGCTCGAAAATTCGCAATCTTTCGGATACTTTTACAGATATGAATCCATTCAATTAGACGGGTTGCAATCGATCATCACTGCTATGTTTTGAGCATGATCGCCAACCCGGAAAATTTGAAGAAAAATATTAGATACTGTCAGGTTGCCCGTCTATAGGACTTTGGTCCTATGGTTCGATCCAACGCGACTGCCCGGGTCGGAACTGATGAATTTGCATGATTCCATTTCCCGTTATCGGCAAGTCTGCGCGCACTAGGGCCGGAGCTGAATCGCCATCATGTACACCGGGCTGGACTGCGCTTCGAATCGGTTCTCCACGCCGCCCCATGTACTCGTCAAGCCGCGATTGCCGGTGACCCCCACACCGGCGAACAGCCAATACGGGCCCTGCAACTGGTAGGCTGTGCCGGCATATAAGTTCCAGGACCCAAATGACTGCGTGCTTTCGAAGCCATCGCCGCGCTTGACCCAGGTGGAGCCGCCCGGAGCAATGCCCAGCTGCAGCAGCCAGCGATCGGCCGGGGAATAGGCGATCGTGGGCCAGGGTATCAGCAATGACAACGATAACCTCGGTGTTGGCAACCATTGCGCACCCAGGTATGGGTACAGCGCGCTTTCACCAAAGTTGTATTGATAGACGCCTCCGTAAACCCACTGCAATGTGTCGCTGGACCAATGCATACCGATAACGCCGGCAAATCCGTTGACTGCCACGGGCTGGTCCGCGGCAAGATCCTTGCTGAGTATAGGCGCGGCAAATGCACCGATGGTTTCGTCCTCGTCTAGTTGATTCATCCATGCCGCCACCGGTGTCAGCCGCACGATGTGCTGATCGCTGTATGGGCCCGATTGGACATTGATGTAATCCCAGGCGATATCACCACCCAACAGAAACATGTTTCGTTTGCTTACATATACAGGCAGTATCCCGCCAAATCCAATTGTGTTTTCCTCGACCTCGGCCGAAGGAAGCGAGCCTGTATCGTTTTTGAATTCGGTGCCAGGATAGCTTTGGTACGTTCCCCAGCCTAGCGGAATGAAGGGAACTTCGGAGCTGACGCGGGCAAATCGGAATTCGCTCTCCCGAATTGCTTGCAGAATATCATCGATTCCTGCAAACACACGGCGAGGCACGACCGTCAGAACAAATCCAAGGAATATTGTCGCCACTATCGTTGTCAGCGAAAAGGCTGTTCGGTAAGTGCGGTTTCCTTGCATCGTGTTTACGTGTCGCAAGCGGTGAATGTTCCGATCGGTTGCCGACACCGATTTGTGGAGGGCAATCAAAAATACCAGAAACCAAGCGAAATAAATATGCCCATGTAGTCCCGTGCGGTATCGGCGGTGAAGGTAAACCCCCAATCCTGTTCGCTCCAAATGCTGGTGTGAAACATGCGGATTTCCAACCCGCCGGTCAGATGCGTCCGGCTTGCCACGCCTTCGAAATTCGACGGCTCATAATAACTTCCCAGTCGGAGCCGCAACCGGCCGGGCAAAGTTTCAAGCTCCGACCCGATCCGAAAGCTGGTGGTTGTGTGGGTTCCGATAGGTTGTATCTTCTGGGCCAGCACCGATTCAATACCCACGGCATTTTCGCTGGCTGCAGTGAACAGCAGATCGCTGGCCACCAGCCATTTGTGGTCTTTCCAGAACGGCGCAGACTCTACTCCGTAGTACATGCCCACCCCCAAAGTCGCGGGCAAGATCACTTGTTGTGGAAGGATCAGGCCGTTGGATGTTGTCGGAACGCCGATTATGTTATTGAGTGGCTGATCGGTGCTGATGGGTGAGGAATACGCGGCACCGAACCGCCAGGGTCCGAGTTTCGGATTCCATACAGCGCCCACGTCCCAACCGATGGCGGAGATTTTTCCGATCGTCGCATCGAATGGCTGGTTTTGCAGTTTGGTCATGGTGGCTCGAATGCCGCCACCAACGGTCAATTCACGATCCAGAAACTGGCGGCCCAACGCCAGGGTTGTCACGCTCATTACATATTCATTGCCGCTGTTGAGTCCCTCAAGCGAAAGGATTTCGGCATTGTTCAACACACCGATTCCCCAGGGTCCGTATTGACCCATCAATCCGAGAGAGCGTATATGGTGAGTCTTGTAGTCCGGCGGTGATACACCGTTGTTGTCGAAATCATTGCTTTTCAAATCGTTTAGACCGACAGTCCAATCCCAGTCGAATTCTGTTTTTGAGCGTTCCAGACGGAATGCCACCCCGGCTGGATTGGAATTAAGCGACGTGATGCCTTCGGCCACGCCTATGTACGCGCCACCCAACGCCACTTGCCGGGCAGACCCAATGATGGGGCCTTGACGCAAATCCAGGTTGTAATTGTTGTCCGAGATCGGAGGCCCGACGATCTCGCTGCGCGCCTCCGGGCAACACAGCAACATCAACAGGACCAATGAGGTTTTGAAATTCAAAATTTGAACCGCGTTCAATTTGGCACCACTCGTCAGGTGAGTCATGGCATCATACTTCAGTTCATCTCAGGGAATAAAATCTGACCGGGCTGTCGCAGGGAATCCTGACTGTCAGACTATTGAGGCGTTCTCGACAGGACGTTGCACGACCAGCCGCGAAAGAAATTATTTTGCCCTGCACCCTGCATGAAAAGAATACGTCGCCACGTTTCGTGATATAGGACCAAGGTCCAATATCGTTACACTTCGGAAAATGTATATTCCAAAAAGCAACTAATAATTCGAGAAGATGAAGTCGCCGGAGCGCTCGATGAAAGGCAGGTACAATGACGCGGCCACACTCAAAGGCCGGAAATCTGTACCGGAAAGATATTGACCTATGACTACACTCAATTCCAAACTCGAACAAAACATCGGCTGGATCATCCTTGCACTTGTATTTGCCGGCTGCCTGCTGGTGTTGCTGCCGTTCATTTCGGCGTTGCTTTGGGCGGTGGTACTGAGTTCCTCGTCCTGGCCACTCTATAGCCGCTTGACCAGGCGTCTCGGCGGACGAAAAACGCTCGCTGCGTCGATCATGGCCCTGGCCATGATCGGCCTGATCCTGATGCCGTTCGTCATCGTGGGCGCGACGCTTGGAGACAATGCCAAGGAATTGAAGACCACCGTGCAAAGCTGGAAGGACACCGGCCTTCCGGAGGCTCCGGAATGGCTGGTCAAGCTGCCCGTGGTCGGAGGCCAGGCTGCCGATAATTGGCAGGTGCTCCAGGAGGATAGTTCCAAACTGCTCGAGACAGCCAAAAAGTATATCGAACCGGTGAGTCAATGGTTGATCAAGGCTGCCCTGGCCGTGGGCCGTGGCCTGATCGAACTGACCCTGAGCATCTTGATTGCGTTCTTTCTATTTCGCGACGGCACAGCCGTCGCGAAACGTTTCGTTTCAGCCATTGAACGGATTGCCGGCGAACGCGGCAGACGTTTGCTCGAGGTTGCCGATAATACGGTGCGGGGCGTGGTCTACGGTATCCTCGGTACCGCATTGGTGCAAGCGGTGATGGCGGGAATCGGATTCTTCATAGCCGGCGTGCCCGGGGCTGGCATGCTGGCTTTGATGACGTTTTTCCTTTCGGTCATACCGGTCGGGCCTCCCCTTGTATGGTTGCCGGCTGCGCTGTGGTTGTTCCATCAGGGTTCCACCGGCTGGGGTATCTTCATGCTGGTTTGGGGTGTGGGTGTCAGCAGCGTGGACAACTTCGTCAAACCCTGGATCATCAGCCAGGGTAGCGCCATGCCATTCCTGCTGATCTTCTTTGGCGTTATCGGCGGGGCGCTGGCGTTCGGTTTCATCGGTGTGTTCATCGGGCCCACGTTGTTGGCGGTCGGCTACCGGCTCGTACAGGAATGGTTATCCAGTGGCTCCGCAGCTGCTACCTCAGTAATTGCGGAACACGCAGAATGAAATCACCGGAACATTGATTTTATATAATATACACGGGGAGCAATTTCTTCAGTCACTCAGGCATTATTTAACTTCAGGAATTTCGTTCATGAAAATCTCAACAGGACATCCGGGCAAGACAATTTTGTCATCATTATTGGCGGCTCTCTCCGTGCTTGCGACGGCAGCACATGCCGATAGCGATGCAGATCTGGCAAAGAAACTGGCCAATCCGATCTCTGCATTGATCAGTGTGCCGTTTCAGTACAATGCCGATAGCGATATCGGCAGTGCGAATGGCAACAAAACAACCTTGAACATCCAGCCAGTGTATCCATTCGAGATGAGTAAGGACTGGAATATCATTTCGCGCACGATATTACCGGTGGTAAGCCAGCATGATGTCAGCGGATATTCGGGAGACCAGTCGGGTCTCGGTGATACGACACAGAGCCTGTTCTTTTCACCCAAGCAGCCGACTGCCGGCGGGATGGTCTGGGGAGTAGGTCCGGTGTTCCTGATTCCTACCGCGACCGAACCCGAGTTGGGTGCCGAGCAATGGGGATTGGGTCCGACGGGTGTCGCGCTGATCCAAAAGGGTCCCTGGACTTATGGCGGGCTGGCCAACCACATCTGGTCGGTGGGTGGAGACAACTCCGCTCCGAGCATCAGTTCAACCTTCCTGCAACCTTTTGTCAGCTATATCACGCCAACCAAAACCACTTTTACGCTCAACTCCGAATCGACCTATAACTGGAAAACAAGCCAGTGGTCGGTTCCTGTCAATGGCGGCATCAGTCAATTATTCAAGGGAGGCAATACGCCCATGTCGATCGGCGCCTTTTTGCGCTATTACTTGCGCAGTCCCGATAGCGGTCCGCATGGATGGGGATTGCGTATCGTCTATGTCTTGTTGTTTCCGAAGTAGGCTGATTGCAATAGCAGGATAGCTTCAGTCCATCGTTCACTTTGCCCGAGGCGCGTCGCGCAACGCGCCGAGCTGACGCGCAAGCATCGCGGCATCCGGGTCATCGGGGTATCGTTCGTACAGGCGCTTGCCATAGCGCCGGGCGCCCGCAAAATCTCCCAGCTCCTGCCTGAAGGTCGCGGCCGCGATCAGCAGGTCGCGGTCATCGGGATGGAGCGTCAGTGCACGGTCAACCTCGGCTATCGCCGCATGTGACTTGCCGGCTGAGTGCAAACCGACGGCATAGACGTATGCGAAGCGCGCATCGGTGGGAGCAAGTTGCGCAGCGCGCTGCAATTCGGTCAGCGCCTCCGCATTGTGTTTTTGTCTGACCAGCGCAAGGCCGAGCGAGTGATGCAGCACGGCAGAACCCGGCACCTGCTTCAGGCCATCGCGCAGCACCCGCTCCCCTTCCTGATCCAGCTGCTGTGCGCGCAACAGATCGGCAAGGTTGACGTAGGCGGGCACGAATCCGGGATCCATCTTGATCGCGGATCTGAACTGTGTTTGTGCATCGTCGAAACGTCCTTCGCGCGCAAAGAAGTTCCCCAGCGCCGACCGCGCTTCGGGCCGGTCGTAATTGTATCGTTGCGTAGCTTCATACTCCGCGGCAGCGCGATCGAACGCAGCGCGTTGGGTTGGCGTCGCATCTTGCATCGCGTCGGCTAATGTATAGGCTGCCTCCGTGCGTACGGTACGGATCGGGTCGTCGAGCAAGGGGGCGACCAAGGGCAAGCGCTGTGCCGGCGGCAACATGGCCAGGGTGCCGACGCTGGCGCGCCGTATGATGGCGTCCTTGTCGGTCAGGCTATGTTGTGCCGCATCAACGCTGGCACGCACCGGATAGTTTTCAAGGTCCTCGAGTGCAGTCGCGCGTGCGATGGCCGGCTGCGTATCGTCATCGGCCAGTTGCGCGAGATCCGGTGCGGCTTCCGCCGCGCCATGTTCGGCATAGGCCAATGCCCTGGCAAAACGTTGGTATCCCTGCGCTTGGTGGCCGTACCACTGCACTATCTTTTCTTCCGCCCACTTTGCATTTTTCTTGTCATGACATCGATTGCATGCGTTCGGAATTCCCAGCGAGATCGTCAGGTCCGGTCGCGGCACGCGCATGCTGTGATCGTGCCGGGCATCAACGACCATGTACAACGTTGTCGGCATGTGGCAGTCGACGCATCGGGTTCCAGCCACGTTGCCGGCGTGATGGTGGTGCGACGATGCATCGTATATCGCCGCCAGATGACAGTTCGTGCAAACCGCGTTGCCCTGCGCGCGCAGTTTCGCCCCGTGCGGCTCGTGGCAGTCGCTGCAGGTGACCCCGGCATGGTACATCCGGCTCTGCAAAAACGAACCCCACTTATAAACTTCGCCGAGCTGTTGGCCGTCGGCATAATAAAGATCGGGCGTCAACAACAACGGCCGATAGAAATCCTGGAACGGCAATCCTGCGTGATAACCTTCCGCAATCTGACTGCGTCTTGAATGGCATTGCGCGCAGACCTCGATCTCGACATCCTTGTCCAGTGTCTTGCTGCGCACCACTTCGCCGGTCTTGGCATCGCTGATCCAGTTCACCCCGGCTCGCTGGTTTAGCGCGACGGTGAGTCCCTTCATGGGATCAACATTCTTTTTGTTCGCCCAGTCTACATGTGCAGAACCGGGTCCGTGGCAAGCTTCGCATCCGACCGAGATCTCGTTCCACGTCGTGTTGTAGGTGTCCTTCGTGGCATCGTAGCCTTTGCTCACCTCGGTCGAATGACAGTCGGCGCACATGAAATTCCAGTTTTGCTGGCGCCGGGTCCAATGCAGTTCGTCGCGGTGATCGACCTTCTCTTTCGGATAGAGATGGAACCAGCGCTGGCCTCCCTGTTCCCGGGTCCGGCTGTCCCATGCGATCGACAGCGCCTGCAGCCGGCCATCGGGAAACGGGACCAGGTATTGTTGCAGCGGCGCGAGGCCGAACGTGTATTTGATCTCGAAGTCGCCAAGCTTGCCGTCCGCACCGTCGGTACGCACGAAGAATTTGCCATCGCGTTTGAAGAACGTCGATTCGACGCCCGCATAGCGGAACTTCGCATTGTCGAAATCGCCGAGGACGGTGTCAGTGGTCGCGTGCTGCATCGCACGGGCATGCTGCGAGGATTTCCAAGCATCGTAGTTGTCCTTGTGGCATCCGGCGCATGCTTCGCTGCCCACATAACGGGCATTGGATGCGTTTGATGGCGCGGCGTCCGCAACTTGAATATGCGTATGCGGCCGTGTCGCCCACCAAGCCAGGGCAGCAATCACGATGATGGCGGCCCCGACCAATAAAAATAGACGGGGCTGCCGGGTTTTGATTGGTGTAACGGCGATAGCCTCGGGCTTTGCAGCAGGAGATGTAGTCGAGGATAGACGGCGTTTGCGGCGGGACATACGCGATTATTTCACGAATGAGGGGCGGCATGCTAACAGTGCGGATAGTTTCCGTATCTTTGGAAAGGAACCGCGAGTATCGCGATCATGATTTGAAGATGATGTATTCGAAAGTAGTTGCTGATCACTATGTCCTTACCTCATACTTTTGATATGAGTGATGGCTTGCGTATGGAATACCCCGCGATTGCCGAAAGGAATGATCTGGCGGGGGTGACGGTGCGCTGGTCGATGCTCATCCCGAGGGTCACATTTTCCACTCGTCCTGGAACTCGCAACATCCGGAAGTTATCGAAAAAAACATGAACATGACAGCAAAGACCAAGCCGCTCACCGAACGCCCGGCATGGAAGGCCCTCGCAAGCCATTACAAGAACGCACGGGAGATGCGCCTCCGGGAGCTGTTCTCGGAAGATCCCGGTCGCGGGGAGCGAATGACTGCTGAAGCCGACGGAATCTTTCTCGATTACTCCAAGAATCGCATCACCGACGAAACCCTGAGACTTTTGCTGCAACTGGCCGGGGAATGCGGACTGCGCCAGCGCATCGATGCCATGTTCCGCGGCGACAGGATCAACATCACGGAAAACCGCGCCGTGCTGCACGTCGCATTGCGCGCTCCAAACACGGCATCGATTGTCGTCGATGGCGAGAACGTGGTCCCCCAAGTCCATGCCGTGCTCGACAAGATGGCCGATTTTTCCAATCGGGTACGTAGCGGCGTATGGACCGGGCATACCGGCAAGCGCATCCGCAACATTATCAACATCGGTATCGGCGGTTCCGATCTCGGGCCGGTGATGGCATATGAGGCGCTCAAGCATTACAGCGACCGGACGATGACTTTTCGTTTCGTTTCCAACATCGATGGCACCGACTTCGTGGAAGCCACCCGCGACCTCGATCCGGCGGAAACGCTGTTCATCGTCGCGTCCAAGACCTTCACGACACTGGAGACAATAACTAATGCACAAAGCGCGCGTGACTGGTCGCTGCGCGCCTTCGGCAATGATCTCAAGT
>Ga0210097_1000061_pt1 | contig 50771 bp, 48 predicted proteins | sample Joice_CattailNLA_2_FD_185521 | JGI IMG/M metagenome (GOLD analysis project Ga0210097, IMG submission 185521) | Wetland microbial communities from San Francisco Bay, California, USA, that impact long-term carbon sequestration - Joice_CattailNLA_D2... | ecosystem: Environmental > Aquatic > Marine...
CGTAAACGCGGGGCGTGGCTTGGGCGGATCGGTCAAGGACGCTGATCTGTCGAAGTTCGAGAGCGTGCTCAAGCTCAATGTGACGGGTGTTCTGTCATTGCTGCAAAAGGCTGCACAGAGAATGGTGGCAGCACAGGAGTCCGGTTTTCCAAAACGTGCTGCCGATATCGTGATCATCGGGTCGGTCGTGGGCAGGCACATATCCCCGTTCAGCGCGGTTTACGGGGCCACCAAGTTCGCCGTACATTCTTTGGCCGAAGGACTGCGCCGCGAAGTGGGCCCTAAAGGTGTTCGTGTGTCTCTGGTGGAGCCGGGCGTAGTGATCAGCGGGTTTCAGGATGGCGCGGGATATGACGACAAGATGGTGCGGACCTTTGAAGAGAAGTTCGGCCCGTTATTGTATGGAGAAGATGTGGCGAACGCGATCCACTTCATCGTGACCCAGCCTCCCCACGTTCATATCAGCGACATCATGGTTCGCCCGACCCGCCAGGATTACCCCTGAGGCATTGCTGAAGGCAGTTCAGTTATTGTCATGACACGGCGATCGAAGCAATCACCGGTGTTACTGCCGAGGAATCTTTGATGAATGATATAATGATGCCAATATATATCTTGTTGGTCTGCCATAACCATGGGAAACAATAGGCTTAGCTTGGAATTGTTTCCCACCTTAAGGAGATTGTGATCATGAACGATATCAATGAGCCCGGACAACCGGATCAAGCAGAGAACTCAGCCAAAGCGAAGAAGAGTTCCGAACTGTATGACCGTTTTGTCGAACTGTCGCGCGATGCCTTCGAACTGAGCAAGGAAAAAGGCAGCGAAGCATGGGAGAAGTCGATGGAACTGGCCCGCGAAAAGCTTTCGGAGACCGGGGAATTCAGCGCCGAACAGGGGGAGGTGTTCAAACGCTATTTGCGCCGCGACCTCGAACAAACCAGGTTTGATGTTCAGAGTCTCGGCCAGGAAGCCAAAGAGATCCTCAATCCCGCGCGGCTTGGTGCCGGTGCGCTATCAACGCTGGCCAAATTGCTGAACTCTGCCGGCAGCGCGCTTACGTCGCTTTCGGAAAAAGCGGAAAGCGCACTGGAATATAACAGCGGCGAGATGACTGCAGCCGGCACCCTCACTTGTTTGTCCTGCGGCCACAAGATTCAACTGTATAAAACATCAGAGGTGCCGACTTGCACAGAGTGCCAAGGCACGCGTTTTCGCAAGGGATACTGATCGGTATTGGAGGCGGTTCGCGATACGCGAGTGCAGAAACTATAGATACTGCGCGAACCAGTCTGCGGCTCTGTGCGCCGCTTGTTGCAGTGTGCCCGGTTCTTCGAACAAATGCGTCGCGCCCGGGATTAACATGAGTTTCTTTTCGCAGTTCAACAGCATCTCAGCCTGCTGGTTCAGCTCGATCACGCCGTAGTCCGCTCCACCGACGATAAGCAGGGTAGGCGCAGTCACGCGGCGCAGTGCGGCTGCGCCGGCAAGGTCGGGTCGTCCGCCGCGGGACACCACCGCAGCGATCTTGTTTTCCATCTTTGCCGCGGCTTGCAATGCCGCTGCCGCCCCGGTGCTTGCACCGAAATAGCCAATGGATAAATCTTTGGTGTCCGGATTGCCCTGCAACCATTCGGTCGCCGCGACCAGGCGTGTCGTGAGCAGCGTGATGTCGAAGCGCGTCTCGTAAATCTGGTCCTCTTCGCGCGTCAGCAGATCGAACAGCAATGTGCCGATGCCGCGCTGCTGCAGCACTTCGGCGACATAGGTGTTACGCGGGCTGAAGCGGCTGCTGCCGCTGCCATGCGCGAACAGCACCACACCCCTGGCGGAAGATGGCAGAACCAGTTCGCCATCCAGTTTGGCGGTACCTGCAGGAATAAGCACGGTGCTCATATATCCCCCTGTTGCGAATCCACATGCTGCCAGTTGAATGATACTGCGCATTTGTTACGCTTATGCGGGTGTCATATCAGAATAAATACACAATGATATATACTAATACCAAATTGTCCGCTTGTGGAGGCCATCTCGTCACTGCGCATTGTTGTCTTGGCGTCATGCCAATTCAGTCCGGATATTTTTACGTCATATCCATCTCTGCCCCTGCTTGTACTTCAAGGAAATAGAGACCCGTACAGACTTACATTTGGGTAAACTGTTACCCATGTATCAACATCAGGTTGAGCGCAATTCTGTTGTTTGCATACCGATATCAAAATTAATTCGAAAGAAACCATTGTCATGGCATTAAATTTCAAATCATACGATACGGAAGAATTCTACGATGAATTGATCGAATCTACCGGAGTTCCGCGACCCGGTGCCAGGATACTGGTCGAACGGATCGAAACACTTGATGATAACGATATCCTGGGTCGCCAAAGAGCGGCGGAAGCAGCCATGTATAACATGGGCATCACATTCACCGTTTATGGAAGCGAAGAGGGAACCGAGAAGATTTTTCCGTTCGACATCATTCCGCGCATTGTGGAAGCCAATGATTGGAAGGATATAGAGCGCGGCTTGAAGCAGCGCATCCATGCGCTTAATCTGTTCCTGGACGACATATATCATGACCAGAGGATCCTGAAGGACAAGGTCATTCCTGAAGACATCATCCTTTCTGCTTCCTCATTCCGTGCCCAATGCATCGGACTCGATGTCCCCCACGGTATCTGGTGCCACATCACGGGAACCGATCTGGTTCGTGACCGCGATGGACAACATTACGTGCTGGAAGACAACCTGCGCTGCCCCTCAGGCGTATCTTACGTGCTGGAGAACCGTCACGTACTCAAGCGTACCTTGCCGCTTGCATTCGAAGCTTCGCGGGTACGTGCTGTAGACAATTACCCGGCCCGGTTGCTCGCGACGCTTCAGTATCTCGCACCGGATCATTTGTCCTCGCCCACCGTCGTGGTGCTGACACCGGGCATGTACAACTCAGCCTATTTCGAACACTCCTATCTTGCGCAGCAAATGGGTGTCGAGCTGGTTGAAGGCAGCGATCTGGTGGTAATGGATGGTTTTGTCCATATGCGTACCACGCGCGGCTTTCAGCGTGTGGATGTGATCTACCGCAGGATCGATGACGATTTCATAGACCCGACAGCATTCCGTGCCGACTCCGTGTTGGGTGTGCCCGGCCTGATAGACGTATACCGCAAAGGACGGGTGGCGCTCGCCAATGCGCCCGGCACCGGCATAGCGGACGACAAGGCGGTATATGCCTACGTACCCAAGATCATCAAGTATTACCTTGATGAAGATATTATCCTTCCCAACGTGCCCACCCATGTCTGTGCGGACAAAAAAGAGAGGGAGTACGTGCTGGCGAATCTGGACAAGCTGGTGGTCAAGGCGACCAACGAATCCGGCGGCTACGGTATGCTGGTGGGGCCGCATTCGACTAAAGCGCAGCAAGCGGAGTTCGCCGACTTGATCCGCAAGAATCCGCGCAATTACATTGCACAGCCGACCCTGGCGCTGTCCCGCGCGCCTGTACTGGTCGGAGATCATTTCGAGGGGCGCCATATCGACTTGCGTCCTTACATACTCTATGGCAAGGATATTTACGTCATGCCCGGCGGCTTGACTCGTGTTGCACTGAAAAAAGGTTCTCTGGTGGTCAACTCGTCCCAGGGCGGCGGCAGCAAGGACACTTGGGTGCTGAGCGAATGACCATAACGGATATTGAATTGAGAAGGAGTAATACAGCATGTTGAGCCGCGTCGCAAATTCGATCTACTGGATGAGCCGCTATCTTGAACGGGCAGAGAACGTCGCACGGTTCATCGATGTCAATCTCAACCTCACACTGGACATGCCGGCAGAGATCGGCGAGCAGTGGGCACCACTGGTGAATACTACCGGAGACCTTGAATTATTTACCAAACGCTATCGTGTCCCTACGCGCGAAAACGTGTTGCACTTCCTCACCTTTGATCGGGAGAACCCGAATTCCATCCTCAGTTGCGTGCGCCATGCACGCGAGAATGCGCGCTCGGTGCGCGAGATCATCTCTTCGGAAATGTGGGAACAGGCCAACCGCTTCTATCTGCTGGTCAAGGATGCATCGAAGGACAAATCCGTGGCCGAAAATAACACCGAGTTTTATACCGCGGTAAAAATGGCCAGCCATCTGTTCGACGGTATCACAGAAGCCACCATGTCCCATGGCGAAGCATGGCATTTCCTGCAGGTTGGCGAGCTGCTGGAACGTGCAGACAAAACTTCGCGCATACTGGACGTAAAATATTTCATCCTGCTGCCTGATGCACAGGCCGTCGGCACCGCGATCGACAATATCCAGTGGGCGGCATTGCTGAAGTCGGCAAGCGCCCTGGAAATGTACCGCAAGCACTCCAAGCTGATCAATCCGGCCAAGGTGGCAGATTTTCTGATACTGAACCGCGATTTTCCGCGCTCGGTTCTTTCCTGTTTGGATCGCGCCGCGCATTCGCTGCATGCCATCACGGGTTCGTCCGAGGATGCATTCAGCAACAAAGCAGAACAAGGCTTGGGTCGGCTACTGGGGGAATTGAATTACACTCAGATAGACGAGATAATTTACGATGGGCTTCATGAATTTCTCGATAAACTTCAAAACAGGTTGAATTGGATCGACGATGCCATTTATGAGTCTTTTTTCACCATGCGCCCTTTGACCGGCTCCGACTCACATCTGACAACCCAGGAACAATAAATCACCATGACATTTTGTGCCGCATTCAAGATCAAGGATGGTCTCGTCGGTGTTTCGGATACACGTATTACTTCGGGCTCGGTACGCACCACGGCCCGCAAGGTGACCATACACCAGCACGGCAAACACTCCATGTTCCTGATGACTTCGGGGCTGCGTTCGGTGCGCGACAAGGCGCTGACTTACTTCGAAGAGGTGGTTGAGGAAAAGGATACCTATTTCGACAAGTTGTACAAGGCGGTGAATGCATTTGCAGAACAGGTACGCCGCGTAGCGGAAGAAGACAGGGAAGCGCTCAAGAAGAGCGGGCTCGATTTCAACCTGTTCTCGATCGTAGGCGGGCAATTGGAGAAAGACAAGGAACATAAGCTCTACATGCTCTACCCGGAAGGAAACTGGGTGGAGGTGCCGCCGGGATCGCCGTATTTCCTGATCGGAGAATCAAGTTATGGCAAGCCGATCATCGATCGGGTGCTGCGCTACGAGTCTTCAATGGAAGTTGCGCTCAAGGTGGCATATCTTGCATTCGACTCTACGCGCATCAGTGCGGTCGATGTCGATTTCCCGATCGATGTAGTGCTGTACAAACGCGATTCTTACGACATCGTCCAGCATCGGTATGAACGGGAGGATTTGCAGCATCTGCCGGAATGGTGGCAGGAAAAATTGCGCCAGGCGGTGGAGAGTTTGCCAAATGAGTGGGCGAGCGCGGCTATCTCGAAGCTGATCCCGACCAGTAAGCCGGCGACTAAAAAGAAACTTGTACCCAAAAAGAAGATCAAGCCCAAAAAGAAGATCAAGCCCAAAAAGAAGCTGGCGACTAAAAAGAAATCAACGCCAAAAAAATAACCGGGCATCCAAAACCGTGCTGTACGAGATCACCCATCACACCCGCTACCACTACAGCCGCCCGGTATTTCTGGAACCCTTTACTGTCAGATTGCGGCCCCGATGCGATGCCAGCCAGACCTTGCGCAGTTATCGCATCGCTGTCATTCCCACACCCAGCGGCATTACCCACTGCAACGAGCTTTACGGCAATAATACGGAAACCATCTGGTTCAACGACCTGTACGAGAATCTGCTGATAGAGGTCCATACACTGGTTGAAACCCACCATGGCAACTCGTTCGACTTTTTCGTCACCGATCCTGCAGCGCTGACTTTGCCGCTTGATTACCAACCGCAACTCGCCAGAGTGCTCGGCCACTATCGGGTTCGCGACTTAGACCATCCACATTTGGCTGCTTTTGCAGTGGAAATGATGCAGGCTGCCAATCACGAGACGATTCCGTTTCTGACACTCCTGGCAGAAGCGATATACCAACGGCTTGAGTATATGCTGCGCGAACACGGCGACCCGTGGACTCCGGAAGAAACTTTGAAACAAGGGAAGGGTTCCTGTCGCGATTTTGCGATGCTTTATATCGACATCTGTCGCAGCGTGGGCATTGCCGCCCGTTTTGTCAGCGGTTACTGTGTCAGCGATGCAACCACAGGCGCTGATATGCATGCCTGGGCTGAAGTTTATCTGCCGGGTGTCGGCTGGCGTGGATTCGACCCTAGCCGCGGCCTGTCAATTAATGACGATTACATTGCGGTGGCTGCCGGACAGTTTTCACGGGATGCCGCACCGACTTTCGGCAGCTTCCGGGGAGAGGCTGTATCTTCGATGGATGCAGAGATATCGATCAAAGTGATCGATAACGATTCCGCTACTACTTAATGGTCAGGGAAATAGACAAGGCCCACTGAACCAACAAGGGCAATCAACACGAAGTAAAACAGGATGCTGCGCCAGAGGCTGCAATTCCCGGATGCAACTATTCAAGGATCTCTCCTTGCATAACAAGCCGTTTCCCGGGGATCATCTTCCCGCCATCACGATCGGAATGCGCTGCCGGCCGAATTGTCCTGTGAATCTTTCGAAATGGCCGGCGAGCGGCGTGCCGCACTCCGGACAATTGCCCTGAGCGTCGAGCGTGTAGTCGCGGATCGCGTGCCAGTCGCGCACGATCAGCGGGTGCTTGCAGCCCGGACAGTGTGTGGTTCCACCCGAGAGGTCGTGCACGTTGCCGGTATAGACGTGCTGCAGCCCGGCGGAATGTGCGATCTGCCGCGCCTGTGTCAGCGTAGTCGCCGGGGTGGCGGGAATGCCGGTCATCTTGTAGTCGGGGTGGAATGCGGTGAAGTGCAGCGGTACGTCCACGCCGAGCTCTTTCGCGATCCATTCGCTCATCTTGCCGACCTCATGCGCGCTGTCGTTGTAGCCGGGGATCAGCAGCGTGGTGATCTCCACCCAGACTTTGGTTTCCTGGCGCAGATATTTCAGTGTGTCCAGCACCGGTTGCAAATGCGAGCCGGTCTGCTTGACATAGAACTCGTCGGTGAAGGCTTTCAGGTCGACATTGGCCGCATCCATCTTTTCGTAGAAATCACGGCGTGGCTGGTCGTGCATATAGCCAGCCGTGACCGCCACCGCATTGATACCGCGCTCATGGCAGGCATCGGCCACATCCATCGCGTACTCGGCAAAGATCACCGGATCGTTGTAGGTGAACGCAACGCTCTTGCAACCCAGCTGTTCGGCGGTGCGCGCGATGGCTTCCGGCGTGGCCTGGTCGGCGAGCTTGTCGAAACTGCGCGACTTTGAGATGTCCCAGTTCTGGCAGAATTTGCAGGCGAGGTTGCAGCCCGCGGTGCCGAACGACAGGATGCTGCTGCCCGGATAGAAATGGTTGAGCGGTTTTTTCTCGATCGGGTCGACGCAGAAACCCGAGGAGCGTCCATAAGTGGTCAACACCATCGCATCGCCGACACGTCCGCGCACGAAACATGCGCCGCGCTGGCCTTCGTTCAGTTTGCAGTCGCGCGGGCACAGGTCGCACTGGATGCGGCCGTCATCCAGCTTGTGCCAGTATTTGGCGGGGTATTGCTCGGCGATGCTGATCGGTTCATCCATAGTCTTAAGTGCTCACATAGTCTTTTTCGCGCCACTTGGTGACGCTGTAGCGCGACAGCTTCACATCTTCCGCCCAGAAATCATCAGGCAGGCCGGCCTTGCGTCTCAGCATCGCAAGAAAATCGCGCGGTCGTGTTAGGTCATCCCAGACCTGAGGCAAAAAAGTGCTGCGATACCGGCCATATTCGAAGATGATGCCGTCGACTCCCGGGCGCATCTGCGCCAAGGCATCGGCTTCGTCGCGAACCTGCATTTCCTCGGACGGCGAAAGCAGTGAGATCTCGATTTCGGTGATGTTGAGCTCTTCCGTGCTCAGTGGTGTGAATCGCGGATCGCGCAAGGCCGCGAAAACGGCATTGCTTTTGACGTCGTCAAGCAAAGGCCTGTGCGCCTGCAAAGATCCTATGCAGCCGCGCAACTCGCCGAATTGCGTCAGGGTGACGAAACATGCGCCATGCTCGGCGAGCCACGGTGCGGATTCGTCTGCCGTGTGCGGCACGTTCAGCACGTTGGCGATCGCGGCGCGCGCGATAGGCAACAGCACTTCACCTCGTTCAATTTCAAATTTTGTTTCTGTCATGTTGATCTCCAGATTTTATGCCGACGGGGTAAATGCAAACGATGCATACCCGACTACCTGAGCATGAGACCCGGCTGTGTCTCCGGAGTTTCGCAGATCGAGCAAATGAGGCGCGAGATGATGCTTTTGCGCCGCTACGATCAGGCCGCTGATCGGTGTACCGCCGCAGGCGTGGTCGTGATCGATGGGCTGGCGCAACTCAAGGATGGATTGTGCTGTTTCATTGTCGATGCGCTGTGCCGTGGAGTAAGGCAGGTAGTGCGACAGGTCGGAGCTGATCACGATCAGCGTTTCGTCGCCGCCCCAAACTGCTTCGAGCACTTCCGCGACTTCCTCGGCGGTGGCCATGCCGACCGCCAGCGGCAGCAGCGTGAAATCGGACAACACAGTTTGCAGGAACGGGAGCTGAACTTCCAGCGAGTGTTCCAGCGCATGTGCCTGTGGGCTGATGCCGACCTGCGGCAGGTGCGCGATCGCTCGAGCGGCGGCAGTGTCGATCGTCACGCGACCAAGCGGCGTGTCGAAGGCGTCTGCACCGGGCAGGGCCAAACCTCGCACCGCGACGCGATGAGTCGGGCCCAGCAGCACCACGCGGCGGATGCGCGAGGCAATCGTTTTGATCGAGACGTAAGCGGAAGCGGCGATCGCGCCAGAATAAATGTAACCGGCGTGCGGCACGATCAGCGCCTTCGGAAACAGATCAATCGGGCGCGCTTCTTCCAGGTAGTGTTGCACGTCGCGTGCAAGCTGACCGGGTTCAGCGGGGTAGAACATGCCTGCAACAGCAGGCGGGCGTACGGTAGTCATATGGAACCTTTCCTCAAACAATTCTTCCAATATGAGGTCTGATCCGGCAAATTCAAGGTGGAGAAAAATCCTCGGGTATTACGCTCCAATATCCAATCGACTCCTGTTACGGGTGTGATCAAGGTCCCATACAAATGATACTCAAACAGTCAAGATAAACAATATGAAAATAAACTGCCTGCGATGTAATGACCAGCCAGACCCGCGCCATCAAAAATGCTTGCGCGAGTGAAGGGACATGTGACTTATTCAGAAGTAAATAATGGCGCAATCAATGAACAGGTTGCTTTGTTTGTGCTGAAAATTTTTGTTCAACCTCGTTGATAAGGAGATCATCATGCTTAATAAGACATCAACTATTACTGCGTTAACCGGCGTATTGGTATTTGCAGCGGGTTCGGCTTTGGCAGCCGACCAAGATCGTGATCAGACGCGTGATCGAGATCAAACACAGCTGCAAGACCCAACCAAGGACCAAACCCGGGACAGAACGAAAGATCAGACGAAGGACCAGATCTATGGCAGCCAGTTGATGACGCAACAAGAACGCAACGAATATCGCAACCGGATTCGCTCCGCCAAGACTGTTCAGGAACAGGAGCAGATTCGCGCGGAACACCATGCGCAAATGCAGGAACGTGCCAAGGAACGTGGCGTGACCCTTCCGGACTCTCCGCCAGCAAGAGGTAGCGGTATGGGGCCGGGTGGCGGTATGGGTGGCATGGGCCCCGGCGGGGGCATGGGCGGCATGGGTCCGGGCGGAGGAGGACGCTAGCGTATTAGAGAGTCGGTGAGCCGGGTGCGATGAGTCCGGCTTGACGATTTGGACAGGGCATATCTGCTTTCAGATGGCAGGTTGCGGCGAGATAATGCTCGCCGCAACTGTTAGAGGGGGAAATTTCCTGGAAAAGGATTGCGCTCCATGAATAACAGACTGTTGGTGATTTTCGTGATGGGCGCCTTGGGCAACGCCGCCGCATGGGCTGAAGATGGCGGCAATTTCTATATGGGCACCAGGTTTGATTACAGTTCGGGCAACTACGGTTCGGACACGACCACTACCATACTCTCGATCCCGGTCGCCGGCATGTATCTGACCGGCGACTGGCAGTTCAGGCTGACTGTTCCGTACGTCCGGATCACGGGCGATGGCAGCGCGGTTCCCGGCATGGGCGGAACGGTACCCGGCAATGGGGGAGGCGCTTCCGGCGGCGGTTCCAAGGGCTCCGGCAATACGACTCAATCCGGTTTGGGTGATGCGGTTGCTGCGGTTACCTACAACTTATATTCAGGAATCGAGAACACCCTTGCAATGGATATAACCAGAAAGGTCAAGTTTGCCACTGCAGGTGCGGGTCTTGGCACAGGCGAGACTGACTATGCGGCCCAAGTAGATGTTTACAAGAAATTTGATCGCTTTACCGCCACGGGTTCGCTGGGCTATTAGGTGCTGGGCGATCCTCCCGGAGATGACCTGAACAATGCGGCTTACGGGATGCTTGGTGGTAATTACCAGATTACCGGCCAGACCGCCACCGGCGCTGAGTTGAGGATGTCGCAGAAACTGTATGCAACCGGAGCCGGGCCGCGGGAGTTGGTCATTTATGTCGGCCACCGATCCAGCGAGAGCCTGAAGATCAGTGGTTATGCGCTCAAGGGATTCTCCGATGGAAGTCCGGATTATGGTTTCGGGCTGTTAATCACTACAAACTTGTAGTTCGGCCTGAGCCCATTTAGTTTGACTGGTCGTCGTGCCGGATCATACCGTCGTCCATTGCCGTCGTCATCAACCCAACAGTTGCTTCACATGATCGCGTTCCTCAAGCAGTTCGTTATAGCTTTCTTCCATGTGCTTGTGTCCCAATGAACTAATAGACAATCCCTGGACGATTTTGTATTGCCCGTTTTTGCAGGTGACTGGGAAGCCGTAGATTACGCCTTCGGGGATGTCGTAACTACCGTCGGACGGCACACTCATGGTCACCCAGTCATTTTGTTGTGAACTGAGCATCCAGTCGTGCATGTGCGATATGGCCGAGTTGCCGGCACTGGCAGCGCTGGACAGTCCGCGCGCCTCGATCACTGCCGCGCCGCGCTTCTGAACCGTGGGGATGAATTCGCGCTCCACCCAATCCTGATCTTGAAGGAGCGCGCTAACCAGACGGCCGTTTATCTCTGCATGAGTAAGATCGGGATATTGCGTGCTTGAATGGTTGCCCCAGACGACCATCTTCTTGATGTCGCGGATCGGCTGGGACAGTTTAAGGGAGACTTGCGCGATCGCGCGATTGTGGTCGAGGCGCATCATCGCGGTGAAGTTGCGCGGGTCGAGGTCGGGCGCGTTCCTCATCGCGATCAATGCATTTGTGTTGGCTGGGTTGCCCACCACCAGTACCTTGACGTGGCGAGCCGCGTATTCGTTGAGCAGTTTGCCCTGCGCGGAAAAGATCGCGCCGTTGGCTTCGATCAGGTCTTTGCGCTCCATGCCTTTGCTGCGCGGGCGGGCGCCTATCAGCAGCGCGAAATCGGTATCCCTGAACGCGATTTTCGGGTCATCGGTGATGATCACCTGCTGCAACAGCGGGAAGGCACAATCCTCCAGTTCCATCATCACACCGCGCAGCATCGGCTGCGCCTGAGTCAAGTCCAGCAATTGCAGGATGATGGGTTGATCGTGTCCCAGCATGTCGCCGTTGGCGATGCGAAACAGTGTGGCGTAGCCGATTTGGCCTGCTGCGCCGGTGATGGTGACGCGAACGGGTGCTTTCATGTTTTCCTCCTTGGGCTTGATTATGTCGGCATGATAATCATTTCTCCGCTTTTTTGTTTAGGGAATCACTGATCTATCCCACCTTGAGCCGCGTTGCTAACATGAACGGGGTACTCACCGCGACACGTTACTGCGCAGCAGCCGATTGCGGGAGTGGCGAGGGAGCATCATCTCCGCACCGACACTTCGCACTATTTGCAATCGATTAATGTAAATAATCGCTGAAAATTCCCCGCTGCGCCCCAATGAGCATTTGTATTTCCTGTTGAGATACTTTATCTTCAGGTTGCTTGGTTATTTTGCAATTTTCAAGGGGGAATTCAATGTTCAGCAATATGAAAATCGGGCAACGTTTAGGGGGTGCATTCGGAATTATCACGTTACTGACTTTCAGTCTGCTATTGGTGTCATATTCGACGATCAATGCCTTGTCCCAGCGATGGGGGAAATATCAGAATGCAACGATGGAAAAATACTCGGCTGCGTTCGAAGGCAAAGCGAATCTGGGTGACGGAATCCAGATGTTCGAGAATTATGTGCTGCGAGGGACGGAGGACTACCGAAAAAAATTCCTGGCCAATATGGCAGTGATAGACCGGATTGCTGAACGTTATGCAGGGATTCATGGCGACATAAGCGAAACCGAAAAATCTGCATTGCAGCAAATCAAAAAATCGACCGATGCCTATCGCGCTGCGATGAAAATGGTTGTTTCAATGAAGATGATGGGCTCGACGATCGAGGAAATCGACTCGATGCACAAAGGTGCTGATACGCCGCTCCGGAAGGCATTCGATGAATTGCTTGCAGTCGCGAAGCAAGAAGAAGACGCGACTTCACTGTCGATCACAAACACAGTAACCAACAGCAAACGTACGATCGCTTTTATTGCAATTCTGGGGGCATTGGTTAGCGCGTTGTTAGCTTGGTTGTCGACGATACGCATCACTCGCCCGTTGAAGGAGGCAGCTGTGCTGGCTAGTGCAGTGGCCAGTGGCGACCTGACCCAGCACATCAAAGTAACCAGCCGGGATGAAGTCGGTTTATTGCTTCAATCATTGAAAGATATGAATGAGGGTTTGACTGGTATTGTCACTGAAGTGCGCAGTACCACCGACTCGATCGGCACCGCCTCGCGGGAAATCGCCCAGGGCAATGCCGACCTGTCGCAGCGCAATGAAGAACAGGCCTCCAGCCTGGAGGAGACCGCCTCCAGCATGGAAGAACTGACCTCGACCGTAAAGCAGAACGCCGAGAACGCCAAGCAGGCCAACCAACTGGCGGCCAATGCCTCCGATATCGCCGTCAAGGGCGGAGAAGTGGTAGGTGAAGTAGTGCAGACCATGGGTTCGATCAGTGCCAGTTCGAAGAAGATCATGGACATCATCAGCGTGATCGAGGGCATCGCATTCCAGACCAATATCTTGGCGCTGAACGCCGCGGTGGAGGCGGCACGCGCGGGCGAGCAGGGCAGGGGCTTCGCGGTGGTGGCGGCCGAGGTGCGCAACCTGGCGCAGCGTTCAGCGGCGGCGGCCAAGGAGATCACCGCGCTAATCAGCGACTCGGTGGACAAGGTCGAGATCGGCTCCAAACAGGTGGACCAGGCCGGGGAGACGATGAACGAGATTGTGCAGGCAGTCAAGAGCGTCACCGACATCATGGCGGAGATCTCCGCCGCCTCGAACGAACAGAGCTCGGGCATCGAACAGGTGAATCAGGCGATCCTCCAGATGGACGAAGTGACACAGCAGAACGCCGCGCTGGTCGAACAAGCGGCGGCGGCCGCTGAAGCAATGGAGAAACAGGCGATCGTGCTGATGCGTGCTGTAAACACCTTCAAGCTGGAAGCTGGACAGGAGGCAGTTCGAACTGACATAAAACCTGAAACGCAACATGTTATTACAAAACGCACTGCGACCAATACTTCTGAACCGGCTCGGGTTACGGACAGAAATACGCATAGGCTGACTAAAGTACAGGAAGAAAAAGACGAAGATTGGAGCGAATTTTAGTTTCTGAAAGTAATTTCAAGGTCTGCTTCACTGCACAGAGCAGACGCAGCAATGAACCAAGGAGTGCAACATAGCGAGCGCTCGTTTTTGTTGCAACCCTTAAGGGCACTGGTTTTGCGACCACCGTGTCATGCCGCCTACCCTGCAAAGCCGAGTACGCAGCCATGTGGGAATAGATTAGTGATTCCTTAAAAGTGGTGTAGGATTATGCCCTTGCGTATTATGTCTTGGCTGAGACCCGTAATGAATAAGAAACGTCCCAAGCACCTCGTCATTCATCTGATCAAACTGCCGCTACCCGGGATCGTTTCCATCCTCCATCGCGTCAGCGGCCTGTTGTTGTTCATTGCGTTGCCTTTGCTGCTCTGGATGTTGCAATACAGCCTGACTTCGATCGAGACCTATACCGAATTGATGGATATATTGGCCTATCCGCTGATCAAGCTGATACTGCTGGGCCTGGTGTGGGCATTCATGCATCACTTCTGCGCCGGGCTGCGCTATCTGGCGATCGATTTTCATTTGGTGCGCGATCTCGCCCATGCACGCAGCAGCAGCAAGGTCGTGGTGGCCGCAAGTCTGATACTCACCATTCTGGCAGGGGTCAAATTATGGTGAACAGAGTCGTCACCGGGGCACACTACGGACTGCGCGATTGGCTGTTGCAGCGCATCACTGCGTTGGTGATGGCGCTGTACCTCGTGTTGCTGTCCGGTTATCTGCTGTTGCAACCCTATCTGGATTATGACGTATGGACCGCGCTGTTCTCCAATCAGGTGGTGCGCACCTTTACCATGTTGTTCCTGCTGAGCTTGTTCTATCACGCCTGGGTCGGCGTACGCGATATCGTGATGGATTACGTAAAGCCGGCGTGGATGCGGTTGCTGATCCATGTGCTGGTGATCATGGCGCTGTTGCTCTATGCAATATGGGCAGTCGAAATTTTCTGGGGAATGTGATGGCTGTAGCTAAGCGAACGTTTGATGTTGTGGTGGTCGGGGCGGGTGGCTCAGGGATGCGCGCCGCTTTGCAACTGGCGCATGCCGGGCTGAAAGTGGCGGTGCTGTCCAAGGTGTTCCCGACCCGTTCGCATACCGTTGCCGCGCAGGGCGGCATCGCTGCTTCGCTGGGCAATATCAAGGACGACAATTGGCACTGGCATATGTATGACACGGTTAAAGGCTCGGACTATCTCGGCGACCAGGACGCGATCGAATTCATGTGCCGCGCCGCGCCCGAAGTCGTGTACGAACTGGAACATTTCGGCATGCCGTTCGACCGCACCGACAGCGGCAAGATCTACCAGCGTCCATTCGGCGGCCACATGCAGGAATACGGCAAGACGCCTGTGGACCGTGCCTGCGCAGCGGCTGACCGTACCGGTCACGCGATGCTGCACACGCTGTACCAGCAGAACGTGAAAGCCAACACGCATTTCTTCGTCGAATGGATGGCGCTGGATTTGATCCGTGACCAGGATGGAGACGTGCTTGGAGTGACCGCGCTGGAAATCGAAACCGGCGAGGTGATGATCTTTCAGGCGCGCGCCACGCTGTTCGCCACCGGCGGAGCGGGTCGCATCTTCCAATCCAGCACCAATGCGTACATCAATACCGGCGACGGACTGGGCATGGCGGCGCGGGCGGGTATTCCCCTCGAGGACATGGAGTTCTTCCAGTTCCATCCCACCGGTGTGTACGGCGCGGGGGTGCTGATCACCGAAGGTGTGCGCGGCGAAGGCGGATATCTGGTCAACAAGGACGGTGAACGTTTCATGGAAAAATATGCGCCGAATGCGAAAGATTTGGCCAGCCGCGACGTGGTGTCGCGCGCGATGACCGTCGAGATCAACGAAGGACGCGGCTGCGGCAAAAACGGCGATCATGTCATGCTCAAGCTGGACCACCTCGGCGAAGATGTGATCCAGCAGCGATTGCCCGGCATCCGCGAGATCGCGATCAAATTCGCGCACGTCGACCCGGCCAAGGCCCCGATACCGGTGGTGCCGACCGCACACTACATGATGGGCGGCATCCCCACCAATTTCCACGGCCAGGTCGTCGCGCCTTACAAGACCGGCCCGGATGAAGCGGTGCATGGCCTATACGCGGTCGGAGAATGCGCGTGCGTATCGGTGCACGGCGCGAATCGGCTGGGTTGCAACTCGCTGCTCGATCTGATGGTGTTCGGACGCGAGGCGGGCAGGCAGATCGTCGAGGACCTCAGGAACAACCCGCATCCCAAACTGTTGCCGGCAAATTCCGCCGATTATTCCCTTGGGCGCCTGGCGCGCCTGGACAACCAAAAGAACGGCGAACGCGTGTCGGAGGTCGGCGATGCGATGCGCAAAACCATGCAGAAGCATTGCGGCGTATTCCGCTTTCCCGGACTATTGTCCGAGGGTGTGGAGCAGATCAAGCGCATCGCCGAGCGTTCCGCGCACACCGAGATACACGACAAGAGCAGGGTGTTCAACACAGCGCGCGTCGAAGCGCTGGAACTGGACAACCTGATCGAGGTCGCGCAGGCGACCATGATCGGGGCTGAGGCGCGCCAGGAAAGCCGCGGCGCGCATGCTCGCGATGATTTCCAGGAGCGCGACGATGTGAACTGGCTGAAACACAGCCTGTACTTCCGGGAAGGCAATCGGCTCGATTACAAACCGGTGCGTTTGAAACCGCTCAGCGTGGAATCTTTCCCGCTCAAGGCGCGCGTGTATTGAACAAATTTGCAACTGTTATAAAGGGAAATACAACATGAAGAAAATGTTTTTGGGAATGGTGTGGTTGGGGGCGATGAGTTCGGCAACGGTGCTGGCAGCGGGCAGCGACGAGCTATGGGAAGTTTCCTCAACGATGCCAATGCCCGGTATGGACATGCCGGTTAATACCACTAAGGTTTGCATAAAAAAGGGCAAGGCAAAAGACCCGAATAATGCCGTGCCGAAAAACAGGAATAAGGATTGCAAGATGATCGATGTCAAAATTTCCGGCAACAAATCAAGCTGGAATATGAAGTGCACTGGCGAGAACCCGATGACTGGAAGCGGTGAAATTACCTTTGGTAACGGAACATACAATGGCAATATGAAAATACATTCCGAGGCGGGTGGCGATATGACGATGGTATATGAAGGAAAGCGTGTTGGAACTTGCCAGGCCAAATGACGATGAGTGCCTTTTAGACAGATCAATCATAATCAAGTGCCTTGATTAGGAGCAGGCGATGAAGTTTATTATTTACCGCTACAACCCTGATGTCGATGCTGCACCGTACATGCGGGATTACGAATTGGACATCAGGCTTGATGACAGCACCCAGGGGAAGATGCTGCTCGACGCGTTGCTGAGGATCAAGCAGCAGGATGACAGCCTGTCGCTGCGCAAATCATGCCGCGAGGGGGTATGCGGTTCGGATGCGATGAACATCAATGGACGCAACGGGTTGGCATGCATCACACCGCTGGCCACGCTCAAGGAGCCGGTGGTTTTGCGCCCGTTGCCCGGTCTGCCGGTGATCCGCGATCTGATCGTGGACATGACGCAATTCTTCAAGCAGTACCATTCGATCAAGCCTTACCTGATCAACAACGATCCGCCGCCGGAGACCGAGCGGCTGCAATCCCCCGATCAGCGCGCGCATCTGAATGGCCTGTATGAATGCATCCTGTGCGGCTGTTGCACCACTTCCTGCCCGTCATTCTGGTGGAACCCGGACAAGTTCGTCGGCCCTGCGGGACTGTTACAGGCCTACCGTTTCATCGCAGACACGCGCGATCAGGCCACCAGCGAGCGCCTCGATGATCTTGAAGATCCGTACCGTTTGTTCCGTTGCCACACCATCATGAATTGCATGGATGTGTGTCCAAAGGAGTTGAATCCGACCGAGGCCATCGGCAAGATCAAGGACATGATGGTGAAGCGCATCGTGTGAGGGATGGCCATGAAAAACATCGAGAGGCTGCGATGGCGCAGCCGGCGCGGGTTGCTGGAACTTGATATCGTGCTGGGACGTTTCATTGACAAGGAATATGCTCAGCTGGACGAAGCCGGGCAACGGGCGTTCGAAGAATTGCTCGATATGCCCGACAACACACTCTGGGATATGATTGCGGGGAGAGCGGAACAAGGGGTACAGCAGGCGCGTACAGAACATCAGGCATTGCTGGAGAAACTCAGGGCTGTTTAGGAAGTCAGATAATTTTGGAGAAATATTTATGGAAAATAACCGGATCGCAACGCTAACCCTGGACGACGGGCGCAGCATCGAATTGCCCATCCTGTCCGGTACGCTGGGACCGGACGTGGTGGATATTCGCGGCATCAACAAGCTCGGCTTGTTCACCTATGATCCTTCATTTACCGCTACAGCCAGTTGTACTTCGTCAATCACCTATATCGACGGAGATGCCGGGTTGCTTTATTACCGCGGATATCCTATTGAACAGCTTGCCGAGAAATCGGATTTTCTCGAGGTGTGCTATTTGCTGAAGTACGGCGAATTGCCGAATGCACAGCAGAAAGCGGCCTTTAATCAGACGGTCACCAAGCACACCATGGTGCACGACCAGCTGACACGCTTCTACAACGGCTTTCGTCGCGACGCACACCCGATGGCAGTGATGGTCGGTGTGGTGGGGGCGCTGTCCGCGTTCTATCACGATTCGCTGGACATCAATGATCCCCAGCATCGCGAGATATCGGCGTTGCGGATGATCGCCAAGGTACCGACCATCGCTGCGATGGCCTACAAGTACAACACCGGTTATCCTTTCATGTATCCGAAGAACAGCTTCAGCTACGTGGAAAACTTCATGTATATGATGTTCGGGATTCCGTCAGAAGATTATGTGCAAAATCCCGTTCTGGTGCGCGCATTGGAACGTATCTTCATTTTGCACGCGGATCATGAGCAGAACGCTTCCACTGCGACTGTGCGTCTGGCCGGTTCCAGCGGAGCGAATCCGTTTGCCTGTGTTGCTTCCGGTATCGCCGCGCTATGGGGCCCGGCGCACGGCGGCGCCAACGAAGCCGCGTTGAATATGCTGGAAGAGATCGGCGATGCATCGCGCGTGAAGGAGTATGTGCAGGGCGTGAAGGACAAAAAATACCGGCTGATGGGTTTCGGCCACCGTGTATACAAGAACATGGACCCGCGCGCCAGCGTGATGCGCCAGACCTGTTACGAGGTTCTTAAGGAACTCAAGCTCGAGAACGACAAGCTATTCGCTCTGGCGATGGAACTCGAGCGTGTCGCATTGAGTGATCCGTACTTCATCGAGCGCAAACTTTACCCCAACGTCGATTTCTATTCCGGTATCGTGCTGCGCGCGTTGGGTATCCCGACCAATATGTTCACGGTGATCTTTGCGCTGGCGCGTACCATAGGGTGGGTGTCGCAGTGGAACGAGATGGTGGGAGATGCGGAACAGAAGATCGGCCGCCCGCGCCAGTTGTATCGCGGTGCAGCCAAGCGCGATTACGTGCCGGTGGAGAAGCGTTGAACAAACCTGTCAATTTCATGCAGTGGATGCAGAACAGCTCGCTGTTGTACGGCGCCAATGCGCCTTTTGTAGAAGAGCAGTACGAGCAATATCTCGTCGATCCGAACAGCGTGCCCAAGGAATGGCGCGGTTATTTCGATGCGCTTCCGCCGCTGCCCAGTGGCGCGCAAGACGTGCTGCACAGCCGTATCCAGAGGGTTTTCGCATCCAAGGCGATGCAGGCTGTCAGCAACGTGGCCGCAACGGATGCCGATCTGGAGCGCAAGCAGGTTTTCGTGCTGCAGCTCATTAATGCGCACCGTATCCTAGGCGAGCGTGTTGCCGATCTCGATCCGTTGAAACGTTATGCCTTACCCGAGGTCGCGGAACTGGATCCGGCATATTACGGCCTGGGCGAAAGCGATATGGATGCCACTTTCGACACCGGTTCCCTGGTGGGCGGAGCGCGACTGACCCTGCGCGAAATCCTCAAGCAGCTGCGCCAGACATACTGCGGCAGCATCGGTGCGGAATACATGTACATCAGCGAGGTTGCGCAGAAACGCTGGATACAAAATCGCCTTGAGAGCTCTCGCGGAAATCCCGGATATGATGCCGCAATGCGCCGACGTATCCTGGAGCGGATCACTGCTGCCGAGACGCTGGAACGCTATCTGCATACCAAGTTCGTCGGACAGAAAAGATTCTCCTTGGAAGGCGGCGAAACGATGATCTCGGCGCTCGACCATCTGCTGCAACGCGCCGGTGCGCAAGGTGTACAGGAAGCGGTGATCGGCATGGCGCATCGCGGGCGGTTGAACGTGCTGGTGAATATTCTCGGCAAGCAGCCGGGCATGTTGTTCTCCGAGTTCGAGGGCATCCATGCCGAGCACCTGCTTTCCGGAGATGTGAAATACCATCAGGGCTTTTCCGCAGACATTGCCACACCCGGCGGGAATCTGCATATCGCGCTGGCGTTCAATCCTTCGCATCTGGAGATCGTGGATCCTGTCGTGGAAGGCTCGGTGCGCGCGCGCCAGCATCGACGCAAGGATCACGACGGCTCCAAGGTTATCCCGATATTGATTCACGGGGATGCAGCATTCGCCGGCCAGGGTGTGGTGATGGAAACACTGGCCATGTCACAGACACGCGGATATCGTACCGGCGGCACAGTTCATATCATCGTCAACAACCAGATCGGTTTCACCGCTTCCGACTCGCGCGACACCCGTTCCAGCTCTCATTGCACCGATGTGGCGAAAATGATCGACGCGCCGATATTCCATGTGAATGCAGACGATCCAGATGCGGTTTTGCTGATTACCGAAATCGCGCTGGATTACCGCATGCAATTCAAGAAGGATGTTGTGATCGATATGGTGTGCTTCCGCAAGCTGGGCCATAACGAACAGGATGAGCCGCTTGTCACGCAACCTTACATGTATAGCTTCATTCGCCAGCATCCGGGTACACGCGCGCTGTATGCGCAACGTTTGGAGGCACAGGGCGTGATCCAGCCCGGTGAAGGAGATGCGATGGTTGCGACCTATCGCAAGGCGATGGACGAGGGCCGCAACTCGATCCAGCCTGCTTTGGAAAAGAGCAGCACCGGGTCGGAATCCGACTGGACGCCATTCAAGAACGATATCAGCTGGGATATCCCGGTGAATACTGCCGTGCCTCTGGAACGCTTGCAGCAATTGGCTATCCCGTTGATCACCGTCCCGGAAGATTTCATTCTGCATTCCCGCGTGCAAAAGATTGTCGAAGACCGCGCCGCGATGGCACGCGGCGAACTGTCACTGGACTGGGGTATGGCGGAAAATCTCGCTTATGCCACGCTGCTCACGGAAGGCTATCCGGTACGGCTTAGCGGACAGGATACCCAGCGCGGCACGTTCTTTCACCGCCACGCCGTTTGGCACGACCAGAAACGCGTGATAAACAGCGATGGTGTATACACTCCCCTGCAACATCTTGCCCCGGATCAGGCGGATTTTGTGGTGATCGATTCGCTGCTGTCCGAGGAAGCGGTGTTGGGCTTTGAATACGGTTACGCCACCGCCGAGCCGGATACTCTGGTGTTATGGGAAGCGCAGTTCGGTGATTTTGCCAATGGGGCACAGGTGGTGATAGACCAGTTCATCGCTTCAGGTGAGGTAAAGTGGGGCAGGAAGTGCGGACTGGTGATGCTGCTGCCACACGGCTATGAGGGGCAGGGTGCTGAGCATTCATCAGGACGCATCGAACGCTATCTGCAATTATGTGCTGATTACAACATCCAGGTATGCATTCCCTCGACGCCGGCACAAATGTTCCACTTGTTGCGCCGCCAGATGCTGCGTCCGATGCGCAAGCCGTTGATCGTGTTCACTCCGAAGAGCCTGTTGCGCAGCAAGGATGCCGCTTCACCGCTGACTGAATTTTCGCAAGGCCGTTTCCAGCCGGTGATTGCGGAGGTGGATCCACTGGATAACAAAAAAGTGCGCCGCATCATCGCCTGCAGCGGCAAGGTGTATTATGAACTGATTGCAGCGCGCCGCGCCAAGGGCATTCAGGACATGGCGATCATCCGACTCGAGCAGCTTTATCCTTTCCCTCACGACGACTTCACCGCGCAGATCGCCGCGTATCCGAAGGCGACCGAAGTGGTGTGGTGCCAGGAAGCGCCGGGCAACCAGGGCGCGTGGCATCGCATCCAGCATTATCTGCTGCGCCATATGCGCAAAGGGATGCGCCTTGAATACGCGCTGAGACCCTCGTCTGCCGCACCCGCAGTGGGTTATCTGGCGTTGCATCAGGAACAGCAGAAAGCGGTGATCGAAGCTGCATTCCGTCCAGATCTGGATGTCAAAAACAACCCCAGGAGCAAATAGAAATGAGCATCATTGATGTCAAAGTGCCGCAATTGTCCGAATCAGTATCCGAGGCTACGCTGTTGACCTGGCACAAGCAGGTTGGCGAGGCGGTGAGCGAGGGCGAGAACCTGATCGATGTCGAGACCGACAAGGTGGTGCTTGAGTTGCCTGCCTCGAAAAGCGGCGTGCTGACCAAGATCATCAAGGGTGACGGCGAGAAGGTGGGCAGCAACGAACTGATCGCGCAGATCGACACAGCGGCAACTTCGGCAAAACCGTCCGCTACACAAACGGCTGCAGCTTCCGCCGTGCCGCCTTCAGTACGCAAACTGGCACGCGAACATGAGGTCGATGCCGCCAGCCTGCAAGGCAGCGGACGCAGCGGACGCGTCACCAAGGAAGATGTGTTGAATGCGATGCAACAGGTCACCCAGGAACAAGTATCTGTCAGCAGCGCGCGGCAAGCCGAGCCGGTCATCGCGCCGTCCGGAAACCGTCCCGAACAGCGCGTTGCGATGACGCGCATACGCCAGCGCATTGCGGAGCGATTGCTGCAATCGCAACAGCATGCCGCGATCCTGACCACGTTCAATGAGGTCAACATGCAACCGGTGATGGAACTGCGCACTAAATACAAGGATGCGTTCGAAAAGAAGCACGGCATCAAGCTTGGTTTCTCGTCGTTCTTCGTCAAGGCGGCGGTCTTGGCTTTGCAGAAATTCCCGATCGTCAACGCCTCGGTGGACGGCACCGACATCATCTACCACGGATATTTTGACATCGGCATGGCGATCGGCAGCGAGCGCGGCCTGGTGGTGCCCATCATCCGCGATGCGGACAAATTGTCGCTGGCCGACATCGAAAAACAGATCGCCGATTTTGGGGCGCGGGCCAAGATCGGCAAGCTGACGATGGAAGAACTCACCGGCGGAACTTTTTCTGTCTCCAACGGCGGCGTGTTCGGCTCGATGCTGTCCACGCCCATCATCAACCCCCCGCAGGCCGCGATACTCGGTATCCATGCCACCAAGGACAGGCCGGTGGTGGAAAACGGCCAGATTGTGATCCGTCCGATGAATTATCTCGCGCTGTCCTACGACCATCGCATCATCGACGGCCGCGAGGCTGTGCAGTTCCTGGTGACCATCAAGGAAGCGCTGGAGTATCCGGGGCGAGTTTTGCTTGATCTGTGAATGCCGCTGATGGCTGTCTTTAATGCATATCGTATCTTTGAAGTTGACGGCAAATCCGCCGGGCGTTTCGTCGAACTGACGCTGGATGATCTTGATTCCGGAGAGGTCGTCATTCAGGCGCATTACTCCAGTGTGAATTACAAGGATGCGCTCGCCGCAACCGGCGCGGGCAAGGTAATACGCCGCTTCCCCTGTGTGGGTGGCATTGATGTATCAGGTGTGGTGGCAAGTTCATCCGATCCGCGCTTCAAGGCGGGCGATGAAGTACTGGTGACCGGCTATGACATGGGCGTGTCTCATGACGGTGGATATGCGGAATATGTGCGTGTGCCGGCCGACTGGGTAGTTCCTCTGCCTCAGGGCTTGTCGCTGTACGACGCGATGGTGCTGGGCACGGCGGGATTCACCGCCGGGCTGGCGATACATCGCCTTGAACAGAACGAGTTATCACCTGACAAAGGCAAGGTGATCGTGACCGGTGCGACCGGCGGTGTGGGCAGTCTCGCCGTGATGATGCTGGCTCAACTCGGTTATTTCGTCGTCGCGCTGACCGGCAAGGATACCGAGCATGAATATCTGAAATCGCTTGGCGCGGGAGAGATCCTGTCGCGCGGCAAAGTCGAACTCAACAGTACGCGTCCGCTGGAAAAGGCTCTGTGGGCCGGGGCGCTGGATTCGGTTGGCGGTACGACACTGGCATGGCTGGTGCGGACGATGCAGCAGGAAGGCGCGATCGCCAGTTTCGGCAATGCAGGTGGCGCAGAGCTGCACACCACTGTACTACCATTCATTCTGCGCGGTGTGAAGTTGCTGGGAGTCGATTCCGCCGCGACTGCAAAGCCATTGCGATTGGATATATGGAAACGCTTGGCAACGGACTTGCACCCTAAATCGTTGGCACTTGTGGCACACACCGTGCCGTTCGCCGGGTTACCTGAAGTATTCCCGCAATTCCTGCAAGGCAAGGCGAGCGGGCGCACCGTGGTGGGGATAAAATAAACGCTTGATGATATAATCGGCCGCAAAGCTGGAAACGAACAGCGCGAAAGTGGCGGAATTGGTAGACGCACTGGATTTAGGTTCCAGCGCCGTGAGGCGTGAGAGTTCGAGTCTCTCCTTTCGCACCATAACAAGCGACCTTTCGCACCAGTCAGCATTCAACTTTAATTTCAAGGAAATACAGTATGGCCAGCGTAGAAACCGTAAGCGCGTTAGAACGACGTCTAAACGCATCGATACCTCAGCAAGTTATCAACTCCCAGGTTTCTGCCCGTCTGAAAAACATCGGGCGCAACGTGAAGATCGCCGGTTTTCGTCCCGGCAAGGTTCCCGCGAAGATCGTCGAGCAATACTATGGGGCGCAAACCCGGCAGGAAATCCTGGGCGACGCCCTGCAGCGTTCATTCAATGAGGCGGCGCAACAGAACAATTTGAAAGTTGCAGGCTTTCCTAAATTTGAAGTCAAGACCCAGGATTTAAATGCCGATCAGATCGAATACAGTGCGACATTCGAAGTGTATCCGGAAGTGGTGGTCGGGGATCTGGCGGGCGAGGTGATCGAGCGTCTGGTATATGAGTTGACCCAGGAGGATGTCGATAACACCATCACGACTTTGCGCAGACAGCGCGCCAAATTCGAGAAAGTCGATCGTGCCGCACAATCTGAAGACCGTGTGAACATCGATTTCACGGGTACGCTGAACGGTGAAGTATTTCCCGGCGGCGAGGCAAAGGACTATTCTTTGGTGTTGGGTGCGGGTGGCATGCTGCCCGAATTCGAAGTGGCTGCCGTTGGCATGAAAGCCGGAGAGACAAAATCGTTTGATCTGACATTTCCGGAAGATTACCGCAACAAGGATGTGGCAGGCAAAAAGGTGAAATTTTCAATTACTATGAACCGGGTAGAGGCAGCCCAGCTTCCCGAAGTGGATGCTGAATTCGCCAAGTCTGTCGGTATCGCCGATGGCGATGTCAGCAAATTGCAGGACGAAGTTCGCAGTAACTTGCTTACCGAAGTGTCGCGCCGGTTGAAGGCACGCAACAAGGATGCAGCAATGGATGCGCTATTGAGAGTGTCCGGTTTTGACGTGCCCAAGGCACTGGTGGATGAAGAAGTGCAAACCCTGATCCGTTTGACTATGCAGGATATGGAAGCGCGCGGGATGAAGACCAAAGGCGTTTCCCTGCCGCCGGATATGTTCAAAGACCGTGCCGAGAAGCGTATCAAGCTTGGCCTGATCCTCTCGCATCTGGTGCAGAAGCACAATTTGAGTGCCAAAATGGACCAGGTCAATAGTTTTATCGAGGAATATGCGCAAAGCTTTGATCAGCCGGAAGAAGTGATACGCTGGTATGCGGCCGAACCTGGACGCATGCAGGAGGTCGAACATATCGTGCTGGAAGAAAATGTGGTGAACTGGGCAATGGGCCAGGCCAAAACCGTGGACAAGCAGGCTGAATTCAACGAACTGATGGGAAATGACTGATATGACGTATGATCGAACACAGGGCATGGCGCACTATGAGGAACCGCAAAATATCGGTTTGATACCCATGGTTGTGGAAACCAGCGGGCGCGGCGAGCGAGCCTACGACATCTACTCGCGTCTGCTCAAGGAGAGAGTGGTATTTCTGGTGGGCGAGGTGAACGACCACACCGCGAATCTAATCGTGGCACAAATGCTTTTTCTTGAATCGGAAAATCCCGACAAGGACATCAATTTCTACATCAACTCTCCGGGTGGTTCAGTGACCGCAGGAATGGCGATTTACGATACCATGCAATTCATCAAGCCCAATATCAGCACGCTGTGTATTGGGCAGGCCGCCAGCATGGGTTCTTTCCTGCTGGCCGCGGGCGAGAAGGGCAAGCGTTTCTGCCTGCCCAATTCGCGCGTGATGATCCATCAGCCGATGGGTGGGTTCCGCGGCCAGGCTTCGGATGTTGAGATCCATGCCAAGGAAATTTTGTATCTGAAGCAGAGGCTCAACCAGATGCTGGCGCACCACACCGGGCAATCGGTGGAAACGATAGAGCGCGATACAGACCGCGACAATTTCCTCAGCGCCGAGGATGCGGTCAAATATGGGCTGGTAGACCAGGTATTGGCTAAGCGCGGCTGAATTTATTGATATAACTCGATGGAAGGTGGATAGCGATGACTGACGAAAAAAAATCAGGCGATAAATTGCTTTACTGCTCGTTCTGCGGCAAGAGTCAGCATGAGGTGCGCAAGCTGATCGCGGGCCCGTCGGTTTTCGTGTGTGACGAGTGCATCACGCTTTGCAACGACATCATGCGCGAGGAAATACAAAGCGAACAGGCCAAGTCTGACAGGTCCGAGTTGCCGGTTCCGAAGGATATCTGCGCGACATTGGATGATTATGTAATCGGACAGGAACAGGCCAAGAAGATATTGTCGGTGGCTGTGTATAACCACTACAAGCGCCTTCGGAGCAACGACAAGGACGGCGTGGAATTGTCTAAGAGCAATATTCTGTTGATCGGGCCTACCGGTTCGGGCAAGACCCTGCTCGCCCAAACCATGGCGCGCCTGCTAAACGTGCCATTCGTGATGGCCGACGCGACCACGCTGACCGAGGCGGGATATGTCGGGGAGGATGTCGAGAACATCATCCAGAAATTGCTGCAAGCCTGCGAATATGATGTGGAAAAGGCGCAGCGCGGCATTGTTTACATCGACGAGATCGACAAGATCTCGCGCAAATCGGACAACCCCTCGATTACACGCGATGTGTCCGGTGAAGGCGTGCAGCAGGCCCTGCTCAAGCTGATCGAAGGCACCAAAGCCTCTATTCCGCCGCAGGGAGGGCGCAAGCATCCGAACACGGAGTTCCTGCAGGTTGATACGACCAATATCCTGTTCATTTGCGGAGGTGCTTTCGATGGACTGGAAAAAGTCATCCGCAATCGTTCATCCAATAACGGTATCGGCTTTGGTGCGACCGTTGCCAGCAAGGATCTGCGCAAAGCCGGGGAGACCTTGCGCGAGGTTGAGCCTGAAGATCTGATCAAGTTTGGATTGATTCCGGAGTTTGTCGGCCGCTTGCCTGTTGTCGCCACACTGGAAGAGCTGGACGAATCCGCACTGGTGAAAATCCTGACCGAGCCAAAGAATGCACTTACCAAGCAGTACCAGAAATTGTTTGCGATGGAAGATGTCGGCCTGGAATTTCGCGACGGCGTATTGCTGGCGATTGCCCGTAAGGCATTGGCGCGCAAAGCGGGCGCGCGAGGTTTGCGCTCGATACTCGAACATGCATTGCTGGATGTGATGTTCGATCTGCCCTCCTTGGACGATGTCAGCAAAGTGGTGCTGGATGAGGGTACGTCAGGGGAGATCAAACCGATCATCATTTATGCGGATTCCCACAAGGCCGCTTGAAAAGGCCTTCCGCCCGCTCTTTTTATCTTGTCCCGGTGGGCAGCTTGAATTATTTCCGGCTATCCCCATCTAACCTTTACTTCAACTGAAAGGTTTGCCATGTTAGAACAAGATACCCCGATCACTGTTACAAGCAATCTGCACCCGCTGCTGCCTTTACGCGACGTCGTCGTGTTCCCGCATATGGTGATTCCGCTGTTCGTCGGCCGTTCCAAGTCCATCAAAGCGCTTGAGACTGCGATGGAGGCCGGCAAGAGCATCGCACTTGTTGCGCAAAAATCCGCGACCAAAGACGATCCGGGAACGGATGACCTTTACGCCATCGGCAGCATGGCCAATATCTTGCAAATGCTGAAACTGCCCGATGGTACCGTGAAAGTGCTGGTTGAGGGAACGCAGCGCGCCAATGTGCTGCGCGTGTATGACGCCAAATCGCATTTTGATGCCGAAGTGCAAATCGTCGCTGCCGAAGATGGTACGGACAGCGAATCCGAGGCGATGCGCCGTGTGCTGATCGCTCAGTTCGACCAGTATGTGAAACTCAACAAGAAGATCCCGCCGGAAATCCTGACCTCGCTGGCCGGCATCGATGACGCCGGTCGTTTGGCCGATACGATTGCCGCCCATCTGCCTCTCAAACTGGAGCAAAAGCAGGAAGTTCTGGAAATCTTCGGCGTGCGCAAACGCCTGGAACATTTGCTCGGGCTGCTCGAAGGAGAAATCGACATACTCCAGGTCGAGAAGCGCATCCGCGGGCGCGTGAGGCGCCAGATGGAGAAGAGCCAGCGCGAGTATTATCTGAACGAACAGGTCAAAGCGATTCAGAAAGAGTTGGGTGACGGGGAAGAGGGCGCCGACTTTGACGAACTGGAAAAGAAGATCAAAGCAGCGCACATGCCGAAAGAGGCGCGCAACAAGGCTGAGTCAGAACTGAAAAAACTGCGCTTGATGTCACCAATGTCTGCCGAAGCCACCGTGGTGCGCAACTACATCGATGTGCTGATGGGGTTGCCGTGGAAGAAGAAAACCAAGATCAGTGCAGATCTGAAGAAAGCCGAGATCGTGCTGGAGGAAGATCACTACGGTCTCGACAAGGTGAAAGAGCGCATACTTGAATATCTGGCGGTGCAACAGCGCATGGACAGGATGAAGGCTCCCATCCTCTGTTTGGTTGGCCCCCCGGGTGTCGGCAAGACCTCGCTTGGACAGTCTATCGCGCGTGCAACCAATCGTAAATTCGTGCGCATGTCGCTGGGCGGCGTGCGCGATGAATCCGAGATTCGCGGTCATCGCCGTACTTATATCGGTTCCATGCCGGGCAAGATATTGCAGAACATGAGCAAAGTCGCGGTGAAGAATCCCCTGTTCCTGCTGGATGAAGTGGACAAAATGGGTATGGATATGCGCGGTGATCCGGCGTCGGCATTGCTCGAAGTGCTTGATCCGGAACAGAACAGCACGTTCGTTGACCATTACGTCGAGGTCGAATATGACCTGTCGGAAGTGATGTTCGTGGCAACGGCGAACACGCTGAATATTCCCGATGCACTCATGGATCGTATGGAGATCATTCATGTTTCCAGCTATATGGAAGACGAAAAGATCAACATTGCGACGCGCTATCTGGTGCCCAAGGTGGTCAAGAACAACGGCCTCAAGCCGGAGGAGATCAGCATTTCAGAAAGTGCGTTACGCGATATCGTGCGGTACTACGTGCGCGAAGCAGGTGTACGCGGTCTGGAGCGGGAAATTTCCAAGATTTGCCGCAAGGTGGTCAAGGCGCTGTTGCTTAAGGATAGAAATACGAAGGTGACCATCAATTCGCGCAATCTCGACAAGTATCTTGGTGTGCGCCGATATTCCTACGGTGTTGCCGAGAAGCATAATCAAGTGGGACAAGTGACGGGTTTGGCGTGGACGGAAGTCGGCGGCGAGTTGCTCACGATCGAGGCCGCCGTGTTGCCGGGCAAGGGCAAAGTCACAACCACCGGCAAGCTTGGCGATGTGATGCAAGAGTCTATCCAGGCTGCCCTGAGTGTTGTGCGCAGCCGGGCCAAGCGACTGGGGATTGATGAAGATTTTTACCAGAAGAACGATTTGCATATCCACTTGCCAGAAGGCGCGATCCCGAAGGATGGTCCGAGTGCCGGGGTGGGCATGTGTACGGCGATGGTATCGGCATTGACGGGCATACCGGTGCGTGCCGATGTGGCCATGACTGGTGAGATCACCCTGCGCGGAGAAGTGTTGCCGATCGGCGGCCTGAAAGAAAAACTGTTGGCAGCGCAACGGGGTGGAATCAAAGTGGTGCTGATTCCGGAAGAAAACACCAAGGATCTTGCCGAAATACCCGACAACATTAAAAACAAACTTGATATTCATCCGGTCAAGTGGATAGATCAAGTGTTGGAAATGGCGCTCGAACGCAAACCGGAGCCGCTTGCTGAAGCCTCTGAAAAGGTTGACGTTGTTGCCTTGGCGGGGGATGCAGGGCGGCCTGATTCTTCGGTAGTGACCAAGCATTAGGCATTGAATTCCTAACAGCTTGATTATGACAAAGCAAGATAAAAAATATTTTGGTAACCGCTTGACCTAAGCCGCGAAGCCTTGATATAAAGGCTTCACAGGGAGCTACCTGTTTTTTTAACCACTCACAAAGGGGACTTACGTGAATAAATCTGATTTGGTTGATGCAATTGCAAAATCCGCCGATATCTCCAAAGCAGCAGCAGCTCGTTCGCTGGATGCGACTGTAGACACCATCAAGAAGGCACTGAAGAAAGGCGATACAGTGAGCTTGGTTGGTTTCGGCACATTCAAAGTCGGTAAGCGTGCTGCGCGCAATGGCCGCAACCCGCGCACCGGTGCGACGATCAAGATCAAGGCAGCAAAAGTTCCGAAGTTCAGCGCTGGCAAAGGCCTGAAAGATGCTGTAAACTAATTGGCTTTTCAGAGGGTGCTTAGCTCAGTTGGTAGAGCGTCGCCCTTACAAGGCGAATGTCGGCGGTTCGACCCCGTCAGCACCCACCACACACATTTTTTGGAGTGGTAGTTCAGTTGGTTAGAATACCGGCCTGTCACGCCGGGGGTCGCGGGTTCGAGTCCCGTCCACTCCGCCAAATATTAGGCGAACGCAAGTTCGCCTTTTTCATTCGTTTCAATAAATCAGAGGCAGGATTGCATTGCTATGTTTGATTTTGTGCACGAAAACAAAAGGCTGGTACAGATCGTTTTGGCACTCATCACCTTGCCATTTGCATTATGGGGTGTGAGCTCATATGAAAGGTCTGGAAATTCGGCGGACGTGGCTGCTACGGTGAATGGTTTGAAAATCACCCAACAGGAGCTGGAAAACTCGCTACGCCAGCAGCAAGACAGGATGAGGCAGCGGCTGGGGTCCAACTACGATCCGGCGATGTTCGACACTCCCCAAGTGAAGCGCGCGGTGCTGGACAATCTGATTTCACAGCGTTTGCTGGTCGAGCGAGCCAGGGCGGCGAGACTGGTTGTTCCTGATGAGCAAGTTGCTCAAGTGATTGCAGGCATCGATGCATTCCGTGACGAAGGAAAGTTTGACAAGAAACGTTATGAAGCTGTACTGGCAGACCAGGGCATGACTCCATTGATATTTGAATCACGCGTGCGCGATGAGTTGATGGGTCAACAGATGCAGAATGCCTACGCGCAGAACGGATTTGCAGCAAAAACGGTTGCGGCAAATGTAATCCGCTTGAATGAGCAACAGCGGGTCGTGAATGTGTCAGCCATATCGTTCCAGACATTTATGTCCCAGGCAAAAGTGGAAGATTCCGAACTGAAACAATATTACGAACAAAACAAAAATGAGTTCCAGGTCCAGGAGCAGGCCAAAGTAGAGTATGTCAAATTCTCGGTGGATGATTTGCTTGCCAAAGTAGAAGTGAATAAAGAGGATGTGCGCAACTATTACGAAGGCCATCAGAGTGAATATGGCACACCGGAGGAACGCCGTGCAGCTCATATCCTGATCACAGTGAAACCTACAGCGCCACAAGCCGAACAGGATGCGGCCAAGGACAAGGCCGAACAGTTGCTGGAACAAGCCAGGAAAAATCCTGCAAAATTTGACGAATTGGCCAAGAATAACTCCCAAGACCCGGGGTCTGCGGCGAATGGCGGTGATCTCGGATATTTTGGCCGGGGAGCGATGGTCAAGCCGTTCGAGGATGCAGTGTTTGCGTTAAAAGTCGGCGAGATCAGCGATCTGGTGAAGACAGATTTCGGTTATCACATCATCAAGCTGGTGGCGATCAAACCCTCCAAGATTTTGCCGTTCGATGAAGCTCGCGAAGGCATTGCAAATAAGCTGCGCCAGCAAAAAGCGGCCGATAAATTCGCAGAAATGGCTGAGAAATTCAGTAATACCGTTTATGAGCAAAGCGATTCGCTGAAGCCGGCTGCCGATCTGGTCGGCGCCAAGATCGAGCGGAGCGGATGGTTGATCAAAGACAAGCCGGATGGCGGGCTTTGGACAGAAAAAATGTTGCAGGCGATCTTTAATGACGAGGTCGTAAAGAACAAGCGCAACACGGCGGCGATCGAAGTGACGCCGAATGTGCTGGTTGCTGCTCGCATACTGGATTACAAGCCTGCTTCTGTGCGTTCGTTCAGCGAAGTGCAGGGAACGATCCGTCGGACATTGTTGCGTCAAAAGGCACTTGATTTGGCGGTAAAGCAGGGCCAGGCCACACTGGAACGACTACAGGGTGGCGGCAAACCGTCATTAAGTTGGGGCGCCGCCCAGAGCATCACCCGTGCGAAACACGGCACACTTGATATCGGTTTGGTAAGGCAGATATTCCAGGCGAATACAGGCAAGTTACCACGGTATGTCGGGGCCGAAGATGCGCAAAACGGTTATGTGCTGGTTCGAATCGACGAAGTCAAAGAAGGGGAACCCGTCGATGATGCCAAGCTCGTGCGTTACGCGCAGCAATTGCGCCAACTGACCGGGGAAGAACTCTCATTTGCCTATTTGGCTGATGCCAAGCAGCAAGCAAAGATCAAGGTGAATTTGTCTGAACCGGCAAAGGCGCAGCGGTGAATCTTTGTTGCAGACCAAAAAACGCCGCTTTCAGCGGCGTTTTGTTTTTGGTTGAAGCGGGTCATGCCTCGGTTGTACCCAGTGCAGTGGTGTTGAATCCGCCATCCACATAAGTGATCTCGCCTGTGATGCCGCTGGCCAGGTTGCTGCACAGGAAGGCGGCTGCGTTGCCCACTTCTTCGATCGTGACGTTGCGTTTGAGTGGTGCGTGCTTGGCGTTGTAACTCAGCAATTTACTGAAGTCGCCGATGCCCGAAGCGGCCAATGTCTTGATCGGCCCGGCAGAAATACCATTGACACGAATTCCTTGGCGCCCAAGCTGCATCGCAAGATAACGCACGCTGGATTCCAGGCTGGCCTTGGCCATTCCCATCACGTTGTAATGCGGCATTGTGCGGACTGCACCCAGATAGCTCAAGGTCAACAGGGACGCCTTGCGGCCCTCCATCATCGGCAGAGCAGCCTTGGCCATCGCCGGAAAACTGTAAGCACTGATGTCGTGCGCGATGCGAAATGCCTCGCGGCTGAAACCGTCCAGAAATTCTCCGTCCAGCGCCTCGCGGGGAGCAAAACCAATAGCATGCACAAAGCCGTCAAGGCCGTCCCAATGTTTGCCCAGGTCCGCGAATACCTGATTGATGTCATCATCGCTTGCGACATCGCATTGGAAAATCAGTTTGCTGTCGAATTCCTTGACCAGATCCAGCACTCGATCTTTTACCCTTTCTCCTTGATAGGTAAAGGCAAGTTCCGCTCCTTCACGGTGCATGGCTTGAGCGATACCGTATGCAATCGATCGGGTGCTGATCATGCCGGTGATCAAAAAGCGCTTGTCGGCCAGAAATCCCATTTTGTTCCTCTGTAAAAGGTTGAACATAGAGTGCCGGCATTATAACCTTAGTCAGTCTCCGGCGGATTTATAAAACGCCATCTGCGTCACTGCAGGGCTGTCCCGAGCCTGCTATGAAGACACTCACGAACATAGGGTTTTGGTGGTTCCGAGCCGCTATATTGCGTTGTCACCGCCCGACGCAATCGTATATAATCCCACGCTGTCATATTTTAGGTTTCCCCTTCATGCTGGAAGTCAGCAATCTTGCTTGTAGCCGAGGCGACCATCGTTTGTTTTCCGGGTTGAATTTTAATCTGCATCTCGGGCAGATCATGCAAGTACAAGGCGTGAACGGCAGCGGCAAAACCAGTTTGTTGCGTTCCTTGTGCGGCTTTTTGATGCCGGATGAGGGCGTTATTGCCTGGCGCGGTGAAAGCATCCGCGAACTGGACGAAGAATATTATGCCGAGTTGTTGTACCTTGGGCATTTGAATGCGATCAAGGACGAATTGAGTGCGCTGGAAAATCTGCTTATATCAGCAGGTCTTTCGGGAGTAGAACTCGAGGAAAAAGAGGCGATGGCCGCATTGCGCCGCATGGGGTTGCGCGGCCGCGAGATGTTGCCCACCAAAGTGCTTTCGCAAGGCCAGCGCAGACGCGTTGCGCTTGCACGTTTGCTGGTCAGCGACGCCAAGTTGTGGATACTGGACGAACCTTTGACCGCTCTGGATGTCGGAGCTGTGGCACTGATACAGGAGCTGATCGCCGAACATCTGGCTAGAGAAGGAATGGTGATTTTCACCACGCACCAGCCACTGCATGTCGCAGGCATGGAAATGATTACACTGTCGCTGTCATGATATTCCTTGGCATGATGGTCAACTTGTGATGAAGAAATCCACCATGCTCGATTTGCTGGTGCTGGTGATAAAGCGCGATCTGGTGCTGGCGATGCGTCGTCGTGCTGACGTGCTTACCACGCTGATATTTTTCGTGATGGTGGTCAGCCTGTTTCCGCTGGGTGTGGGGCCTGAACTGGATATGCTGCGCAAGATGGCCCCGGGTGTGTTGTGGGTGGCGGCGCTGCTTGCTTCGATGCTGTCGCTGGGGAGATTGTTCTCGGCAGACTATCTGGACGGGACGCTGGAGCAGATGATGCTGGCTCCCCAGTCCTTGTCGATGCTGGTACTGGGCAAGATGACGGCGCACTGGATGGTGTCAGGCTTGCCGCTGGTGCTGATGGCCCCGGTATTGGGCTTGCAGTTCGACATGACGGTGCAGGCGCTGGGCGTGTTGATCGTCGGACTGATGTTGGGGACGCCGGTACTCAGCATGCTGGGCGCGATCGGCGCGGCATTGACGCTGGGCTTGCGCGGTGGTGGTGTGCTGTTGTCGTTGCTGGTTTTGCCGTTGTGTATTCCGGTGCTGATATTCGGTACCGGCGCAGTAGAAGCGATATCAAGCGGTTTGAGCATAGCATCCCATTTGTCCCTGTTGGGCGCTTTGCTGGTTATGGCTCTTGTGTTTACCCCGTGGGTGACCGCACAGGCGTTGCGTATTTCGATGGAGTGATGATTTGGCGATAAACTGGTTCAAATATGCCGCACCCACCACCTTTTACGGCCTGGCCGGAAAGTTGGTTCCCTGGTTCGCAATTTCCGCCGCGATCCTGTTTGCGATCGGTTTGTATATCGGCTTTGCTGTCGCACCCACCGATGCCCAGCAAGGCGAGTTTTACCGCATCATGTTCATCCACGTACCGGCCTCAATCCTGTCCATGTTCCTTTACCTGGTCATGGCAGGCTACGCGGCGTTGGGGCTGATCTTCAATACCCGCTTGTCGGCCATGATGGCCTCGGCCATCGCACCGACCGGCGCACTGTTCGCTTTCATTTCATTGTGGAGTGGCGCGTTATGGGGCAAGCCGATGTGGGGCGCGTGGTGGCTGTGGGATGCGCGCCTGACTTCCGAACTCATCCTGTTTTTCCTGTATCTGGGCTTTATCGCACTGCACGCCTCGATCGACGATCCGCGGCGAGCCGATCGTGCAGCGGCACTGTTGGCCATCGTGGGCTCGGTGAACGTGCCTATCATCTATTTTTCGGTAAAATGGTGGAACACGCTTCACCAAGGTTCGACCATCAAGTTCAGCGGCACCAGCATGCACATCTCGATGCAGCATGCGCTGTTCACGATGCTGGCGGCCTGCTGGCTGTATTCCATTGCGGTCGTTTTGGCGCGTGTGCGCAGCATCATTCTCGAGCGTGAACGGAATACGACCTGGATCAATGAATTACCGGAGGTGCGGTCATGACACGGTGCGCGAATGCGATGGGTTCGGGAATGACCGCATCGCACCTCATCACGCAATCTACCGGTTTTTCAGGTAGCGTATCGGAGGTGCGGTCATGAATTTGGATATCTGGATGAGGGAAAACCCGCTCACCTATGTATGGATCGGTTCATATGCAGTCGCGCTGCTCATATTTGTAGTCGAGATCGCGATGGTCAAACACAAGAGAAAAATTACGTTGCAGCAAGTCCGCATGATGCGCAACGCTGGAGACGAGGACAAAGATGAGGGTATAGCATGAAACCACGCCAGAAAAGATTCGTATTCATCGCAGTTGGTATCGCCGGGGTGGCCATTGCTGTCGGCTTGGTTTTGTATGCGCTGAGGGGTAACGTCAATTTGTATTTCACCCCAACCCAGGTATTCAACAAAGAGGTTCCGAGCGGGCGCAGTTTCCGCATAGGAGGTCTGGTCGAAGAGGGCAGCGTAAAGCGCGAAAAGGACGGCTTGACGGTAAATTTCGTGATCACGGATACGCACAAAAGCATTCCGGTCGTGTATAAAGGCATCCTGCCGGATTTGTTCAAGGAAGGCAAAGGCGTGGTAGCGCAGGGCAAAGTGGAAGCCAATGGCGTGATGCTTGCCGATGAAGTGCTTGCAAAACATGATGAAAATTACATGCCGCCGGAAGCGGCAGATGCCTTGAAAAAGGCACAAGCAGCAAATGCGGCCGACAAAGCCGCCGCTACTATCGAGGCGAAGGCTACTGCAGCCGTTCCTGTTGCCAAATAACAAATAATCAACTGAGGGCTCTGAACATGATTCCAGAACTTGGTCATTTTTCATTAATCATCGCGTTGTTTTTGGCGCTTACCCTGGGTGTATTGCCCATACTCGGCGCTGCCCGCAACAATTCCGTATTGATGGGCCTCGCACGACCGCTGGCATACGGGCAGTTTGTATTTATCCTACTGGCATTCGCCACCTTGGCCAACGCTTTTTTGCACAATGATTTTTCCGTACTGTATGTCGCCGAACACTCCAATTCGCAATTGCCGCTGCATTACCGATTTGCTGCGATATGGGGCGGGCACGAGGGTTCACTGCTGCTTTGGGTGACGATACTGTCGGTCTGGACTGCAGCGGTTGCCACATTCAGCAGACACTTGCCGGAAGAAATGGTCGCGCGCGTACTGGGCGTGATGGGGTTGATCGCGGTGGGGTTCATATTGTTCATGTTGCTTACCTCCAATCCGTTCGATCGCCTGTTGCCTGCGGCGGCAGACGGCCAGGAATTGAATCCTTTGTTGCAGGACCCGGGCTTGGTGATCCATCCGCCGATGCTGTACATGGGCTATGTGGGGTTTTCGGTCGCGTTTGCATTCGCCATCGCCGCACTGATAGGCGGAAAACTCGATGCCACCTGGGCACGCTGGTCGCGTCCCTGGACGACCGTGGCCTGGACGTTCCTGACCTGCGGTGTCATGCTGGGCAGCTGGTGGGCATACTATGAACTCGGCTGGGGCGGCTGGTGGTTCTGGGACCCGGTTGAAAACGCTTCTTTCATGCCCTGGCTGGTGGGCACGGCGCTGATCCATTCGCTGGCCGTCACCGAAAAGCGCGGCGCGTTCAAGAGCTGGACGGTATTGCTGGCGATCGCCGCATTCTCGCTCAGCCTGCTGGGAACCTTTATGGTGCGTTCCGGCGTGCTGACCTCGGTGCACTCATTCGCGACTGATCCAAAACGCGGCGTGTTCATCCTGGCTTTTCTGGCGATCGTGATCGGCTCGTCATTGCTGTTGTTCGCCTGGCGCGCACCCAAGATCGGGCTGGGCGGAAAGTTCGAAATGGTCTCCCGAGAATCGATGCTGCTGTCGAATAACGTGCTGCTGTCGGTTGCCGCCGCTTCGGTATTCATCGGTACCCTGTATCCGCTGTTCATGGATGCGCTCGGCATGGGCAAACTTTCGGTTGGTCCTCCCTATTTCGATGCGGTGTTCGTTCCATTGATGGCGCTGGCTGTATTGATGATGGGCTTGGGCGCATTGGCGCGCTGGAAACAGTCCAGCGTGCCGGAATTGGCCAAGCGCGTGCGCTGGGGATTCGCCGCGGCGGCCATCCTCGCGCTGACCGTGCCATTGATCTTCAGACACTGGACACCGATGATCGCGCTCGGTTTGTTGCTGTCGTTCTGGGTCATCGCCTCGCTGGTGATCAGCCTGCAGCAGCGCTGGAGCGGACAGGGCCCGTTCATACAACGCGTGCGCAATCAAAGCCTGAGTTACTACGGCATGCAGTTGGCGCACCTCGGCGTGGCGGTGTTCATCATCGGGGTGACCGTGGTGAAGGGCTACGAAACAGAGCGTGATGTGCGCATGAACGTGGGTGACACTGTCGACTCGGGAGGGTACGTATTCAGATTTGACGGTGTACGCACCGTTGAAGGCCCGAACTACAGGGCTACGGAGGCACAATTTACGGTCACCAAAGACGGCAAGCTGATCAACGAGTTGCGTCCGCAGAAACGCATCTACAATGCGTCCGGTATGCCGATGACAGAAGCCGCGATCGACAAGAGCTTGTTCCGCGATTTATATGTCTCGATGGGCGAGCCGATTGAAGGTTCGCAAGGCGCTTGGGCGGTGCGCGTCTATTACAAGCCTTTTGTAGTCTGGATCTGGCTGGGTTGTCTGCTAATGGCTATGGGCGGTGCGCTGGCGATCAGTGATCGCCGCTATCGTGTACACAGCAGAAAAGCGAAACTTGCAAGTGATGGCAATCTGCCCGCGGGCGGTGCCATGGCAGCCGGAGGCAAGGCGTCATGATGCGGTTCTGGCCATTTCTGGTTTTCGTGGTATTGGCGATCTTCCTGTACGTCGGGTTGGGGCTGAATCCGCATGAAGTGCCTTCCCCGCTGATCAACAAACCGGCTCCGGCATTCACCCGCCCGCAGTTGTATGATCCCTCCAAGACGTTCTCGTCCGAGGAAATGAAGGGACAAGTCTGGCTGCTTAATGTCTGGGCATCCTGGTGCGTATCATGCAGGGAGGAACATCCTGTTCTGATGGCGCTGTCACGCAAGAACATCGTCCCGATCCTTGGCCTGGATTACAAGGACAAGGACGAGGATGGCGAGGCATGGCTGCGCAATGGCGGCAACCCTTACACATTGGTCGCAACGGATGCCGATGGCCGAGTCGGGATCGATTACGGAGTATATGGCGTTCCTGAGACCTATCTCATCGACAAGCAGGGAGTGATCCGCTACAAGCAGATTGGCGCGATCACCCACGAAAACCTGCAGAAAAAAATCCTTCCCTTGATTGCGGAGTTGCAAGCGAAATGAAATATCTATTTATGTTGCTGATATGTTTATTGCCGACATTTTCATACGCCGGCGAAGCAAAAGACCTTGCCGAAGATCCTGTGCTGGAACAACGCATGGTCAATCTTGCACAGAACCTGCGTTGCCTGGTCTGCCAGAACGAGTCTTTGGCCAGTTCGCGCGCGGATCTTGCCAAGGATCTGCGCCAGGAAGTGCGCGAAAAAATGAAGCAGGGCATGACCGACAAGGAGATTACCGATTTTCTGGTTTCAAAATATGGCGATTTCGTGCTGTTTGACCCACCGGTGAAGAGTTACACGATACTGCTCTGGTACGGCCCGTTTGCACTGTTGCTGATAGGCTTGATCGGGTTGGTATTCCAGCTGCGCAAACGTAAAAAAACCATCCCCGAAACTCAGTTGTCTGCGGAACAGGCGCAACGTGCCGCAGCCTTGCTAAACACACCGAAAGACGCTCAAACATGATTTTATTCTGGGTACTCTGCGCGGCCCTATTGCTGGTCGCGGTTCTTTTTGTCGCCTTGCCGCTTTGGCGTAAATCATCATCCGGTAACGAGGTGCTCAGAGACACCTCGAATCTGGAAATCCTTCGTGATGAGGCGAACGAGCTTGAAGACGATCTGCGCGACGGCTTGCTGACCCGGGAAGCATATGAGCAGGGCAAAAACGAGCTGCAATCCCGCCTGATCGACGAGGTCAAGATCACAGAGCAGCCCGCGACAAAACCTCCGCGCCATCCTGCCAGGACGCTGGCTATCGTTTTGGCGGTGATGCTTCCCGTGTTCAGCGTGTTGCTCTATATGGTGGTGGGAAACACCGATGCATTGTATCCGCAGGCACAGGAGGCGATCGTGGCGGATGCCTCAGGTGTCGTTCAATCTGACGAAATGCTGCAAAGGCTGGAAAAGAAAGTCAAACGCCTTTCCAAAGATCCGAATGACTGGTGGATGCTGGCGCGCACCTATACCGAACAGAAGCGTTATATGGAGGCAGCCGCGGCATACGATCACCTGGTCAAAATGGTGCCGAACGAGCCGCAGCTCTGGGCCAATTATGCCGACGTCTATGCGATGGCACATGGCCAGACTCTTCAAGACGAAGAGGTCACCAAAATGATAGCGAAGGCATTGGAACTCGATCCCAATAACATCACCGCATTGGCACTCTCAGGTTCCGCGGCGATGGAGCGCAAGGACTACGTCACGGCCATCACCCGCTGGCAAACGCTTATCGATCAATTACCACCGAATTCGCCTGACGTCGATGTTTACAAGGGCGCCCTCAAACAGGCAAGCATGCTTCTTGAGGCCGAACCAGGCGGCAAGGCGAAGCTTGCAAAATTATCCTCTGGAAAAGCACCTGAAAAAACAGCCGTTAATTCTGCCTCCGCCATTACCGGCAGCGTTACCCTGAGCCCGAAACTGGCTGGCAAGGTCTCGCCAAATGATATCGTGTTCGTGCTAGCTAGAGCGGAACGGGGGCCGCCAATGCCTTTGGCGGTGCTGCGCAAACAGGTAAGGGATCTGCCGTTGAAATTCACGCTGGATGACAGCATGGCGATGCAGCCACAATTGAAACTGTCCGGTTTTGATAAAGTCGTGGTGGTGGCACGCGTGTCAAAATCGGGCACGCCTATGGCACAAACCGGCGACCTGCAGGGATTGACGGGAGCCATCAAACCCGGTGCCAAGGGTTTGCATGTGGTCATCGATACAGTGATGCCTTAGCTTCTGATCATCATGATTTGCCAACACGGCATCCGATCGAAAGATCAGATGCCGTTTTTGTTTGGGGAAGGTTATGCGAACATGACAGGAAAGATTACCGCTCCCGTTTGTGGGATCGACACAGGACCACAATCTGGTGCGGGAAATTTCAGCCGGTTCGAATTACTGTGAGCGATGGAAAAAAAGCGGATATGTCAGCCGCAAATCTTGCATGGCTATTGTTTGTCTCTTTTCATCAGATACATATTTTCATCGGCCTCATGCATTGCTTCTTCAACACTCTTCTCCCTGCCGATCGCAGTAGCATGACCTATCGATAAAGATATCTGCCAGTTTTCTTCCTTGAATTTCTTCTCGGATACCGACTTGATCCTGTTTATCAGAATCCCGCAGACATATTCATCCGTTTCCGGGAACAACAATACGAATTCATCCCCGCCTATGCGCGCAACAGTATCAACGTTCCTTGAGTTGCTCCTTAATATGCCGGCCACGTCTTTGAGGGCCTCATCGCCGACATGATGTCCGTGTTTGTCATTCAGCAACTTGAATTGATCTATATCAATGAACAACAGCGAGTAAGGACTGCCGGAACGCTCGCTGCGCAATTGTTCAGCTTCGAATCGTTCGATGAATTCCAGGCGATTGGCCAGATTTGTAAGTGTATCCTTGCGGGAATATTCTCTTTCCTTCCACAGCCTCGTTACCACACGGCCAAGAACGGTAAATGTGACGCTGCGAGTAAAAATATTCATCGCAACGGCGCTCAAAGGAAAACTGGGCCAGACAATTGCCGCTTCAGCGACACTCCATGCAATCGCGGAAACTACGCCTATGACAGTGGACGTCTGGGTGTCGGTGCGGCGCATCGCGCGAATGGCACCTATGCGTGCAGCTTGAACGACCGGCAGGCAATACAATACATCCAAAGAATAATATGTACCGGCAAAACCGTAATCCAGATAGGTGATGATTGCGACTTCCAGCGAAATTAGCAATAAACTCCAAAAAGTAGTTCTTTTTATTTCCATCGTAATATGCCGCTATCAAGATTTCACCAGAGCAGATCGCACTTGTAACTTCAATTTGGTATTTGAAGATTGCAAACTATTTACTCTAAACAGGCTGAATTTTACTCCTTATTGCCGAACATATTTTGACTTTTCACAACCGAACCCGAGTATCGTTCAGAGCGGATAGCATGAATAGTTAGGCGTACAGAAACGCCTGAAATCTGCAAATCTGTAGGTAGGGTGTTAATCGGCGTTGCGGGCGTAGCCTGAAAGTCCAATATGTCCCGATAGCGGCCGGTCATACTAGTCCAGAATGATTTTCAAGAGCCTGTCTTACTGGCGTGCAGCCATCCAAACATTGTTGTCAATTAATTGGCATTTTAAAGATGCAATTTCGTCAGAAAATTTGAATTTCCTTTGGTAATAAAACATATAAGTATATTTAATCAATATATTGCAGCATTGGTATAACAATTGCTTATTTTAGGTTGAGGACCCATGTGTGATTGTTAAATAACCTACAGGATAACTACATATATTGGGGATGATCATGCTGCGCAAAATTATATTCAAACGTATCCGCAAATTGGTTTGGGTTTTGTTTTTATGGATTCTGTTCAGCATCGGCTGTTTATGCGCACCCTTTATTGCAATAGCTATTGCCATTCCAACCACGCGGAAATCAAGATACATGCAATACTTTATTAGAGCCGCAGACCGGCTTTGTGCGGCAATGCTGGGATTTACCGGTCGTTTCATGTTATCAACCGAACTTGCCAATGAACCACGACTGCGCTGGATGTATTACCTTCTAAATGAAATAGAAACCAATCACTGCGAAGAAAGTGTATACGAAGAAGGTGCCTACTGCAGATTGTACGACCGCAGATTGGGCGTCAAGTGAAATGAACAGCCAAACAAAACTATGCCAGTATAAAACTCACACATGAATCGCTCAGAACTTATTCTCAAACTTGCGGAACTAAATCCACAGCTCACCTCCAATGACTTGGAATTGACTGTGAAGTGCATTCTTGATTCGTTGAGTAGCAAGCTTGCCAAGGGTGACAGAGTTGAACTGCGCGGCTTCGGCAGCTTTTGCCTTCATCACAAACCCGCTCGCAAAGGCCGCAATCCTAAAACAGGCAGGGTAACCAATATTCCTGCAAAATATGTTCTGCACTTTAAGCCCGGTAAAGAACTGCGGGAAAAGGTGAACAAATAAGCATTCGGCATCTCCGGCGGACGCCCGTTGCGGCATCCATGACCGCCCTCTACCGATACATCACTGACATGGTGACCAATGTATCAACGGATATGATCATATTAACAGTTGCGTGCGTATGGCAAAGAGGAGAATAATGATAATTACGACCGAGCCTTGGATTTTCTTCCCGGTGCCGCCGGGGGAATATATCCGGTTAGTCGGCAACGTGTCCCCTCGATTTTCTTGCCCTTCTCGTACCTGATCGAATAGCACGTCATAATTTCCTTTTTGTCAGCTAGCTCCGACAGGGAGATTCGCACTTTGGCCAGTGATGTACCTGTGGCTGCAGCGATTTCAGAATCGAGTTGCTCACCGTGCTTTTTCAAATATTGAAGAATTTCATTCATGGAATCATTACCTAATTAGTACGATTGAAGTATGGCCAATAAAGGCCGAAAAACAAAAAAGCCCATCTCACGACCGGGCTTTTTCCTTTGACATCAATGGTTCCCAGACCTGGACTCGAACCAGGGACCTGCGGATTAACAGTACAGGTCACACACCAAATTTTGGTTCGGAAGTGGAAGATACTGAACTAGTATTTTCTGACGAGGTGTAATTATACACAATTTACCGAACTTTTTCCGATCCTTTAATCATGTCGCTGGAGAAAATGTAATGTTCCTTTATTATTGTTTTATCTGAAATCAAGCTCTTTGCGATCATCTTTGTTTATTTTTGGATTTTTAATTCGAGTTTTGGGAGCCTTTAAACGTCTAAATCTCCAATCCCAAATACCATAAGCAATAAGCGCGATCCCTATATATGGCGCTATTATTTCAATCCAGTTAGGGGCATTCATAATAACCTCTTGCCAATGGCTGGATATAAGGTCGGCTTGTTCCAATAAATCCAATGGTGTTTTAAGGTAATGCCAACATGCCAATGGAATACCAAAAGCGAAGCTGAGATAACGGAATATTATTCTGATAATCTGCATACAATATGTTTAAACATTTATATATCAAATGGTTACTCAGTACCGATATTCCTCTAATCGAGATCGTTTGATTTATGTTTAACTTCGCCTGCCTTAATTTCGGCCGCGCGTATCGCTTCGTGCCGCGCTATCATTTCCTGAATCTTCGGGGATCTCGGATAATATAAGCAACTGAATGAATTACTTTTCTGGTTGCATCTGTCAGTGTTGCAAAATGGCGTTCTTGTTTGGATAACCTTTTGATCTTGCTTGATATTATTTTTTGGCATGGTTAAACCCTTCCTTATCCAGATCAAGTCGACACTGAGATGAAATTAGAAGTGGCTTCCGGCCAGTGGAGGAGGCTCAACTAGAACAAACCGAACGCACAGATTGGACTGGCAATCCCGCTGTCATCGAGCTTATGCTCATTAGACCGGTAACTTTGCGCCCCCACCTTTCGATGGGTTTACCTTTTTCAGCTTAGCGACATTGCTCACCTGAGCGAGCAATGTTAGGCAACATACGCAAATAAAAGTATGCTGTCAATCCATTTTCTGATCACATATTTATGATCTGGCTTGGAATAGATTAATAGCCTGTATTGTGCCCAAAGCGGCCATTACAGAACAATAGTTTATAGCCTTTCAGCCCATCACCTACACCTCAACGACCACCTGTCGGCTAACTGCTACAGTTCATCCGTATGGGCTTGGTTTAACTTGCTCATTTTTGATATTGTTTAACAGCAACTCCCCCTTTGGCACAAAAGATGTGCCTTTCTTTTTTGATTGTTAATATGGATTAGATTTTAATGGACTCGAACGTTAGTAAATGAGAACAATAAGAGCAGCGTTTCAATATATTCCCTCACATCAATATATATTCGATAGTCATAGGAAAAATTGATGGATGTTAAAGATTGGCTTGCCGAAAACGCAAAAACAAGACGCAATAAATTTGCGTTTTTGATCGGACTTGTATTATTCCCATTGGTGCTGCTTTTGGGTTTGTATCAGCTCTATGTGAATATCAATAATCTTGAAACAACTTTGCATCACAACGTTGTATTGTTGTCATCCAAAGAGTTGCAGGCCGCAAATGCCCATCACGCACAAACCGCATTCGATCGCCAAGTTATTGAATGGCGGGCTGTTTTGGTGCGCGGTAGCGATAATCATATCATTCAGAGCAATTGGGGGGAGTTCCTGCGTGTCGAAGAGGAAGCGCGCAAGGCTATCGTTGCAATGCAGGAACAAGCATCGAGCGAACATGATGTGGAGAAAATATCCGACCTAAAATCGGTTTTGGATATTCACCAAGAACTCGGCAGACAATATCGGGAAGCCTTTGCCAAATCTACTTCGGTGCGGTCAAGTTCAGCGGGGCTCCGGATCGCTCGGGAAACCGACACTTTGGCTAAGTCACTTGCTGCACGATTGGCACAGGTATCAGAAGATACCGAACAGGAATATAAAGGCTTGTCCGCCAGGATTATTGCTGCTCAATCCGGGGATATCGAGGATGTTCAAAATCGCGTTGAACTAAATCTGATCGTAATTTCGATATTGATTCTGGTTGAGGCGCTTCTGGTGTTGAGAATCGTCAACAAGAGTACGAGCGAATTTAACAAGTTTTCTAAGGAAAGCGAAAAGACGGTCTATCAACTTGCCTATTCTGACCCGCTCACCGAATTGCCAAATCGCCGCTTATTCCAGGACCGGCTGGAACGCGCGATCTTGTTGTCAAGTCGCAATAATCGTTATCGCGCGCTGATGTTTCTGGATATGGACAACTTCAAAACGTTGAACGACTCCCAAGGTCACAGAATGGGAGATTTGCTGCTGATAGAAGTGGCAAGGCGATTAAAAGGCATTGTGCGCGCATCCGACACTTTGGCACGAATGGGCGGAGATGAATTCGTGATACTGCTGGGAGAATTGAGCGAGAACGAGAAAACCGCATCGGAACAGGCTTTGATGATTGCGGAAAAAATATCGGTGCTGCTCAGCCAGGCATATCAACTTGATCATTTTATTTACAACTGCAGTGCCAGCATAGGCGTGACGATGTTTCGGAATGAGGGAGTCACGATCGAGGAATTGCACAAGCGTGCCGATGCCGCGATGTATCAGGCCAAAAATGCCGGGCGCAACACCGTACGTTTCTATGATCCGCAAACGCAGGCTGCTCTGGAGGCTCGCAGCGAATTGGAACGGGCACTGAGGACTGCGATCGAGCAACAGCAGTTGCGCGTTTATTTCCAGGTGCAGGTTGACAATAATTCCAAGCCGATCGGTGCTGAAGCACTGATACGCTGGGAGCATCCGCAGATGGGAATGATCTTTCCCGGGCAATTCATACAGATTGCGGAAGAGACTGGGCTCATCCTGTCCGTCGGGCAATGGGTACTCGAATCGGTTTGCAAGCAAATCAAACTATTGGAATTGAATCCACTAACCCGCAATTTGCAGATTGCGGTCAACGTCAGCGCGCGCCAGTTCCACCAGGCCGATTTCGTCTCAGAAGTGGATAGCCTGATCAGGCATACCGGCATCAATCCGTCACATCTCAAACTTGAGCTTACCGAAAGCATGGTGCTTGTCGATGTCGATGATACCGTGGTCAAGATGAATGCATTAAAGAAAATCGGCGTACGTTTCTCAATGGATGACTTTGGTACCGGCTACTCTTCGCTATCTTATCTGACACAATTGCCGCTCGACCAGATAAAGATCGATCAATCGTTCGTACGAAACATCGGCATAAACCCGAGCGACGCAGTGATTGTCAAAACGATTATCGGCATGGCGGCCCATCTGAATATGGAATCGATTGCCGAGGGAGTTGAAACTCAGGCGCAACGCGATTTCCTCGGGCTGGCCGGATGCGAACTCTATCAGGGTTACTTGTTCGGCAAGCCGATCCCTATGGAGAAATTCACAGACTCACTGATAGAAATGGCAGTATTAAGTACGGCACTTCCAGCTTGATCTTTTCTGGCGCACCAAATATCAAACTGGAATTGCGTTTTCCTAGCTTCACAATTCATCCAAAGAGGACAGTCAGTCATTATTGAAAATTTGAATTAAATAGCCACTTTTTTGAAAATACTTGAACGTCTGCAATTGGGACATTGTAGACTATTGTGAACCAGTTAAACTATGTCAGAATTGTCCCAGGTGCGGACGTTATTGTATGGCACCTTTATGACAGTAAATATTAGGGGCTAGACTTCCGCTTCGTGCCAATTGCGGACATTGGCATCGAACTTTAGATTCCCTGACTCCCTGCTTTGTAAAGTTGTCAGCTTACCGATATATATTCGGCTGTCCCGAAAGAATGCACCTAAATACGTCTTGCAAAGGCAAACCCGGCAAATCCCATGATCAATAGTGAACATGCTCCAAGCAGGCCGGACAAATAGCGGTTCCCTTGTTCAGGCATTGTTTCATTTAACCGCTGTTTGGCAAACTGTTGAATTTCGACTTTTACTGCGGCGAGGGATTTTTGCAGGTTACGATCTACCCCGACAACTTGCTTGTCGACTTCACGGAAAGAATCCATTTGCCGTGGGTTCAGCATAGATTTTGCTATCAGATAATCTGATAGCAACGTTTGGTGATCAATGAGTAACTGATCGATTTCAACGGTATTCATGTGCTCATTCTGCATTGCTGCTATGGTTTGCATCAATGCTTGTTGTACATCATTGCTATATTTAAAGAACGCTTTCTTGTGGTGGCTGTATTGCTCCGCGTCGTTGGCGCGCAGCAGCATGTCCTTCCATTCTTGAATTTGCCTCCCCAAAGCAATGGTTGCGTCATCTATGCTTCCCTCCATTGCCAGTATCTTCTCAGTGCGTTGCTGATAATAGTCATTCATTCTGTAAATTAATTGCGAGATTTGATAACCTCCGAACAATGACAAAAGTGTAATTACCAGGATGAATATTTTAAAAGGCTTGCCAGAATAAATGGAATTTCTCATAAGGTTACTAATATTGAATAGGAGGATGAGATATAACAATTACCATGTAAATTGAGTTTTGCCAGCCATGAAAAAGTGTAATTATAATCTTATCGAGTTTAACTATACGCATTCACTTCTATTCGCAAGAGAGTGGGGCCATTGATGTCATACTTCTACAAATAGCAGAGAGCTGGAATAATTGCCTCAGCTATCTATATTGAGCTATTAATTAGAATCTTTGAATACATCTGACCGTCCGGTATGTGTCGATTTCTAACGATAGCCCTAGTCCGCTACCGGGCAATACGAATTTAATTTTTGGCAATGTCTGATTTAGGGCGTTTTAATATGAAACTGTAATGGCAGAAACGTGCCAGTAGCAGCCGTTCCAGAATCCAAACCAAAAAGACACTGAATAAGAAATCCCTAGCCTAGGCGATACGTCAGTCGTAAGACTAAAGTCCTATTGCATCATCACGGCTACAAACATACATTAGATGTAGACGAATTAATTTTGTAATAGGAGACTAAAGAAAATGAAAAATACACTTCACGGTTTTATTCTTGCGCTTGCCGGTGCGGCCACACTGTTGCTCGCTGGTTGCGCGAGTGAGATGCATTCTGGTTCTGCATCTGCCACATACAAAATGACCACGGCTATTGCACCTGGCGTTGCGGTGCCTGACAAAGTCGAGACATCCATTGGCACGTTGAATCTGAACGATGGGTATCCTGACGATGCAACCACGCAGAAAGTCTATGACAATCTGGATGCTTCACGTGCGCTGCAGGCTTACCTTCTTGCGATTCCGATTGTGAACCAGGTCGGCATGCGAACCACGCTTCGCGAGTTTGGGCCGGACAACCAGACTGATGTCATCTGGGAAAATTTGGTGGATTCCAAGACAGTGGAACTGACGGCGAATGACAATACTGTTTACAGCTTCATTTGGCTCGACACTCATAATGGGCCGCTGGTCGTCGAGGTTCCTCCCATGGTCTTAGGACTCATTGATGATTTTTGGTATCACTGGGTGGCGGACGTCGGCATCACCGGTGAGGATCATGGCAAAGGCGGCAAGTATCTGATACTGCCACCCGGCTACTCCGGCGAAGTACCAGAAGGTTATTTCGTTGTGCGCCCTAGCACCTACGGAAACTGGATGCCCTTCCGTTCGTTTCTCGTTGATGGCTCGCCCAAACCTGGCGTGGAGTCGGTCAGGAAACACCTGAATATTTATCGTTATTCAGAAGGGCCCGATTCCTCTACAGTCAAGCTCGTCAATGCCTCTGGTAAACCCTCTAACTTTGTTCCACCCGGAGACTATTCGTTCTGGACCCTGCTGAACGAAGCTATTCAGGAAGAACCCAGCGCGGGAAGTGACCCAACTACGCTTGGTTTATTTGCCTCGATTGGCATCGAGAAGGGCAAGCCTTTCAATCCCGATGCACGGATGAAAAAAATCCTCGAAGACGCCTCGAATATTGGAGCCGTGACCGCAAGAGCAATCGCCTTCCGGATGCGTGCCAAGGATGCCTATTTCTATCCTGGCAGCCCGTGGCGTTTGCCGTTCTTTGGGGGCTACAAGTTTGAGAGCTCACCCGGCGTGGCCAATCTCGATGGTGCAGCCTTCTTCTACTATTTTGCCACTGGCGTCACACCGGCTATGGCTGAAAAAATGGTCGGCAAGGGTTCACAGTATCCATGGAGTGCTCAGGACTCGAACGGCAAACCTTTCGACGGTGCAATGAACTACAAGCTTCACCTGCCACCGAATGTTCCGGTGAAGGACTTCTGGTCAGTCATTGTCTATGACAACCAGACCCGCTCAATGATCCAGACAGACCAGCAGTTCCCCAGCGTCAGCAGCCAGAACAAGGATCTTCAAGTCAACGCCGACGGTTCGGTGGATGTCTGGTTCGGCCCAAAAGCTCCGGCAGGAAAAGAAAGCAACTGGGTGCAGACAATTCCAAACAAAGGCTGGTTCATGATCCTGCGCCTCTACGGCCCGCTTGACCCATGGTTCAACCAGACATGGCGGCCAGGAGATATCGAATTGGTGAAGTGAATATTGTATCTTTGAAAGCGCTATCTCAATGAGGAAATGCAGTCAGCGCAACAATCACTAGAACCACAGTAATTTCGTGAATTGAACCGGGTAGCTATGATTGGCTATCCGGTTTTTTTGTGCCTTAAACTTTAACTCATAAAAAAGTCGAATGTCTGGAATGTATCGTTAGCAGAACTTAGCGAATGACCGCTTTCGGGAAGTGAAATGAGAATTTATCTATCAGCTCGATATAATTTCTTCAGTTTCAATACCGACCCACGGACTATTCGTATACCGATCCCCAGAAATGCAAAAAGCCACCCAAAAGGTGACTTAAAAGTACGCATATCACATACTAAGTCCAAGAAATTAAACCAGAAATTATTGGCTCCCCGACCTGGACTCGAACCAGGGACCTGCGGATTAACAGTACAGGACACACACCAAAATCTGGTTCGGAAGTGGAAGATGCTGAACAAGTATTTTCT